>OIEV01000025.1_pt1 | contig 210088 bp, 192 predicted proteins | sample 1581881 | NCBI WGS metagenome assembly OIEV01 (sample SAMN03279760, study PRJEB24777) | human gut metagenome | isolation source: fecal sample PR121 from 1 month old male Malay infant, vaginally delivered... | place: Singapore | collected 2005-09-16 | reverse complement strand
CATCTCGAACACAGTAGTTAAGCTCGTATACGCCGAAAGTACTTGGCTGGAAGCGGCCTGGGAGGATAGGTAGTCGCTGATTAATAAGAAAAGACGGTCATACCGAATGGTATGGCCGTCTTTTTTTTACTGATGAGTCACTACGTGCCTCATCAGGCCAGCTTCCAGCCAACATTGTAGAGGTGTGCAGGAAGTACAAGGTACAATAGCGGCGTGGGATACGCAGGGCTCATGTTTTAAAGGAGCGTAGCGACGCATAAAACATAGAGCATCGCGTAGTTCGGGACGTAAGATTTTGCTTTGCAAAATCCACAGGCCCGAACACATAGGTAGTCGCTGATTGACTTAAAGGACACACCGAAAGGTGTGTCTTTTTTATTCTATTGACTACCTATCCGACCAGGCCTTGGCCATGGGAAAAGTAGGGCAAACGATTTGAAGGAGCAAAGCGACGCACAAATCGTATTGCATCACTTTCTTTAGAGCGATAGCGAGAATGATAGGGTAGTCGCTGATTAGAGCTGGACGTACTCAGCGTGCCTACTAACATAAACCGCAGCGAGCGAAGCAATGCGGAGAAGCACCTAAGCACCTAAAATTCCTCTTATTTTCCCCCTTTACCTTGTACCATCCTCTAAACTGTGTTAGAATTTCCTTGAAATGAGTATTCAATATCCGTTTTTATTGATAATTTTAGTACCCAACATTAAAGCAGCACTAAATCATACATTTATAATAAATCGGGAAGAGGGGTAGTCATGCAGAAGAAGATTAACATAGGAATTACTTTCTTTTGGGGGGATTCCTATCAACATATTTGGTCAAATGGGGCCGGCCAAAATATGTTCTTTCTAAAACTTTGTTTAGAGCAAATAGAGTTTGTAAATGAAGTATATTTTGTTTATTGGGGAAATGAGCTTACCAGCTTACCGAGCCAATTTCAGGATTTTAATGTAAAGTATTACGAATACCATGAAGTAGTAAATAGAACCGATTTACTTATTGAAGGGACCTTAGCTTTAGAACCGGCGATAGCACGTGCCTTTCGCTCACAAGGGGCCAAGATTATTTCATATCGTATGGGGAATGATTTCATCATGGATATGGAAAAATTTGTTCATGCTCAACCGGGCGGACGAGCTTTCAACGGGACTCGCTATGATGCTGTTTGGATTACCCCTCATTTGATGAAAACCAATAGACCGTATGTAGAGATTATTACCCGTTCACCGGTTTTTGAAGTACCGCATTTATGGAGTCCTTTATTTATTGATGCAAAGATTAAAGAATTAGGGTTGGAAGGCGTATTCGGTTATAATCCCGGTGATACGGAGCAACGTCGTGTTGCCGTGATGGAGCCTAATATTTCGGTTTTAAAAAATTGCATGACACCGGTACTGATAGCAGAAGAAGTATATAGACGCAATAACAATTTACTCAAGCATGTGTATCTTTGCGGTACGGTAGATAAAAAGAATGTGCACGCCTTTTATAATTTTATTGGCTTTACGGAACTGGTAAGACAAAATATTATGTCTGTGGAAGCTCGCTTTATGACACCGGAGTTCTTAGGGAAGTATACGGATATAGTGCTGGCCTTTCAGTGGGAATGCGGGCTCAATTATTTATATTACGAAGCTCTCTATGGAGGCTATCCGTTGGTACATAATTCAGAATTTCTAAAGAAGGAAAATATCGGCTATTATTATGATCAATTTGATGCATACGGTGGTGCTGATGCTTTAATGAACGCTATGTATGCCTATGACAAAGAGAAAGACTATCACGAGTTGCATAATCGTAAGTTTTTAGGTAAGCTTTCGACGTTTCATGAGAATAATATTGCTCACTATAAAATGCTGATTGAGGCATTATTCTGATAGAGATGTTTTTTACAACTCTTTTACTAAGAAATATCTTCTAAAATAAGGTTTGACATTTACCTCAATATTTGGTATTATATTCTAGTATCAAGTGTGACTTGGTACTACATAGGGGTATAGCTCAATTGGTAGAGTAGCGGTCTCCAAAACCGTTGGTTGTGGGTTCAAGTCCTACTGCCCCTGCCATCCATAATATAGAAGGCGGCCTTCGTGGTCGCTCGTTCTATTCTTAAGGAAATGTAAAATATAAGAAAAATTTTCCTTGCAATGAACGGTATATTATGGTATCATATTCGAGTGGCAAGTTATGACTCAGTAGCTCAGCTGGATAGAGCGTTTGACTACGAATCAAAAGGTCGGGAGTTCGAATCTCTCCTGGGTCACCATTTTTGCTCACTTACAACTTGATAATTACATATGACTCAGTAGCTCAGCTGGATAGAGCGTTTGACTACGAATCAAAAGGTCGGGAGTTCGAATCTCTCCTGGGTCACCATTAAAACCACACGTAAGTGTGGTTTTTTATTTTGCCATTTTATATCGTAATTATATTTCAATTCTAAGAAATGAGTAGGGGAATTATAGAAAATATTTATTTCTGAAAAGCAAAATTATTTGGATTGAGTTTACATTTATAAGGTTGCTCTTATTAATATTTGCTACTCTTAAAAAAGATATAAGAAGCATAAATTTTTTATTTATAAGTTTAACTTTATAGAGCTTGATTTTGTAATCGTATTTATAAGGTAGCGTTAGAAATCTTATTTCTCAATAACTCTTATCGCATTTTATTGTACAAATGTATACACAAAACGCACAAAAATGCATTTCTCTTCATGATAAAAGATGATATAATATTATGTATAAAATAACTAAAAGGAAATAAACGACCGGAAAACTAAATCATCAAAATTATTGCAAAGTTTATTTCCTTAAGAAAGAAGAGGATATTATGGCTTGGTTTAAATCATTTCTACAGTCTCCTTCAGTCGGCGGTGTTTTATTACTTATTTCAGCCGCATTGGCCATAGGAGTAGCGAACTCACCAATTGCAGACCAGTATTTTATGTTCTTGAAATTACCGTTAGGGCCGTTCCCGGTTGATCTCTGGGTTAACGATGTTTTAATGGCTATATTCTTTTTAAGCGTTGGTCTCGAAATTAAGCATGAAATGATTTACGGTGAATTAAATACGAATGCAAAACGTATTCTACCGACTGTATGCGCTTGTTGCGGTGTTATGGTTCCGGCCATTATTTACTTCATGTTTAACCATGCAAACCCTTTATATCATAGAGGTTGGGCTATTCCTACAGCCACTGATATTGCGTTCTCCATCGGGGTTGTATCTTTGTTGGGAACACGTGTTCCGATAGCCATGAAAGTATTATTGACGACGTTGGCTGTAGTCGATGACTTAATTGCGGTTATTATCATTGCTGCTGTTTATACCGAATCTTTACAGTTTATGTTCATGGGCTTGGCCCTTGTCATCTTTGTAATATTGATGTTATTGAACAGAAATGGTGTTTTCCATCCGATTCCTTATATCCTGTTAGGTATAGCATTATGGTTCTGTATTTTTAAATCAGGCCTTCATGCAACTCTTTCCGGTGTTATTTTGGCAATGACTATACCTTACCGTGCTAAATATAAAACCGGTCGTTTGATTTCACCGGTTATGCAATGGAATAATGCATTGATTAAGTGGATTACTTTCTTAGTTTTGCCGCTCTTCGGCTTCGTTAATGCAGGTGTTTCTTTTGGTGATTTCACAGCTTCGGATTTATTCCAGCCGGTTGTATTAGGCGTATCCTTAGCTCTTTTCTTAGGAAAACAGATTGGTGTATTTGCCACTGTATATATTTTGGTTAAAACAAAATTGGTTGAAATGCCGGTTCATGCAACCTGGTCTCATGTATATGGGATTGCTCTTTGCTGTGGGATTGGCTTTACCATGAGTTTGTTTGTAGACTTGTTGGCATTCCCGGCCGGTCATGCACAGGAAATGGCAAAAGTCGGTATCTTTATGGGTTCAATTCTTTCCGGTGTGTTAGGCTATTTGGTACTCAGATTCTTAACGCCGGATGTAAGTGCTTTGGAACAGAACGAAGAATAGCTTTATATTAATTATTGATAGAACAACAGTTACCGAGCCTTTGCTTTAGTGGCGAATCTTAATAGCTTCAGATTGTATAACAAGAGGTTTATTGAAAATTTTCGATAAATCTCTTTATTTTATTGCCAGTTTTATTTTGAATAGGGTATACTAAGAAGTGCAGAGGAATAAGTTAAATTTGCTCATCAGCATAGATTACAAAATGCGATGAAGCTTGTGAGAGGTTATGAATGTGTGAGAAAGTGAAGGAGATATATGGAGAGTCTTAAAAAAATATTTCAAGCGCCGGCTACCGGTGGTATTTTATTACTGCTAACAGCCATTCTTGCTATCATAGTGGCCAACTCGCCACTGGGGCCGCAATATGAACATATATTGCATAGCTATATAGGATCTTTATCCGTTGCCCATTGGGTTAATGATGTGTTGATGGCCATCTTTTTCTTAGGTGTCGGTCTTGAAGTTAAACATGAAATGCTCGAAGGCGAGCTAAATACTAATGCCAAACGATTATTACCGACTATTGCCGCCGTATTCGGCGTGTTGATGCCGGCTTTGATATTTGCATTTTTTACTTATAATCACGGCGAATTATTACGCGGCTGGGCTATTCCGACAGCTACAGATATTGCATTTTCCATCGGTATCATATCCTTATTGGGATCGAGAGTGCCGTTGGCAGCCAAAGTATTTTTGACAACCTTGGCGGTAGTTGACGATTTAATTGCTGTAATAATCATTGCTGCTGTATATACGCCAACGTTGGAATTTATGTACTTGGGCTGGGCGGTTCTTGTTTTTGTCTTGCTCTTATTATTGAATAAAAAAGAAGTAGTGAGCCCATGGCCGTATATTATTCTGGGTGTGGCACTTTGGCTTTGTATTTTTAACTCCGGTTTGCACGCTACGTTGTCGGGTGTTATTTTAGCCATGGCTATTCCGTCCAAAGTATTGCGTAACGGCAAAGAATTGTTTCCGTTAAATGATTGGCACGAAGCATTGGGCGGTTGGATTACATTCCTTATTATTCCGTTGTTCGGTTTTGCCAATGCCGGCGTTTCCTTCGGTGATTTCCAATGGTCCGAACTTATGCATCCGGTTATTTTAGGAATTTCCCTGGGACTTTTTGCAGGGAAGCAAATCGGGATTTTCGGTATTATGCTTATTCTTGTTAAAACTAGGATTGTACCGATGCCTAAACCGCTTACCTGGAAACATATCTATGGCGTATCTCTTTGCTGTGGTGTGGGTTTTACCATGAGTCTCTTCGTTAACTTATTGGCATTCCCACCGGGGCATGCACAGGAAATCGCTAAAGTAGGTATTTTCTTAGGGTCTATCGTATCCGGTGTTTCCGGCTATATTATGCTTCGCTTCTTCACACCGGAAGTAAAATTGACGGAACCGGAAGATCCGTTTTTCCATAAAAATCATTTAGTATAATCAGTTGAAATGATAACGATTAATGATTGGGACTGTTACCCTTAAAAGAGTAACAGTCCTTTTAATTTCGATATTTATTTACTAAACAGCAATTAAATATACAATAAAATGTGCAAATAAATCGAAGATTTTAATCGAAGTGGGAAAAACATTTGTTTTTTATGAGTAAAGTGGTGATTATAATTGATAAAAGTGGGTGTTTTTTGACAAAATTCCCAAAATAAAGTAAAATAATATTGCATTTAGATACGAGGTGGAAATATTGAGAAAACTTAGAATAGTGACAGTTCTCTTGACGTTTCTAATGGCTTGTACTTCAGTAGTATTGGCTGATGTAGGACGCGGCGATCGTGGCAGCGAGGTTACTTATGTTCAGCGTTTGATGATTACGCAGGGGTACCTTGTTGATACAGCCGACGGTGTTTTCGGTAATAATACGGAATATGCGGTGCGCATGTTCCAAAAGCAAAACGGCTTATCCGCTACGGGTAAGGTGGACAGTAACACCTTGGCAGCGATGAAAGAGAACAATAAAAAATTTGCAGTAGCACAACAGTCTCGCAATGTGCGCAATAGCGTAGAAGTGTCACGTTTTGGTGATCGAGGTCGCTCGGTTTCCGATTTGCAGGCTCGTTTAGCCCACAGTGGTTTTTCACCGGGTTCTATTGACGGTATTTTTGGCAATGGTACAGCTGATGCTTTAAAACGTTTCCAGAAGGCAAACGGATTGCCTGTAACCGGTGAAGTGGACAGTAAGACAATGGCGCTCTTAGCTAAAGAGCGAGGTGTTCCGACAGAGTATAAAAAGACTCTTACAATGAATGCCACGGCCTATTCGGCGTATGATGCAGGTAATTCGCATTATACGGCACGAGGTAATTTATTAAAACGCGGTTATGTGTCAGTGGATCCGAATGTGATTCCGTTAGGCACAGCGGTTTATGTCGAGGGCTACGGATATGCAGTCGCGGATGATACCGGCGGCGATATTATTGGTAATCGTATCGATTTAGCCATGGATTCTCATGGTGAGGCCATAGATTTTGGTCGACAAACCGTTAAGGTTTATATTTTAGAGTAAATGGGATAAGATTTTAGAGAAGCGTTAGTACGTTGTATGAATTAATTTATATGAATTCAATTATTAACATCTAAAATGCAGCTTAAGAGGCTGTAACCAAAATGAGGACATTTCCTCGTTTCGGTTACGGTCTCTTTTGTTATTTATCAACGGATTAAAAGTTCCTGCTATTTGATTATCCACTCTTGAAAGATACTTGAATACTACGAACGTTCAGATGAAAATTAACCTTGAATGTATGGATTTTTACCGTCAAAGTATGTATTTTCGAGGCATTTTGTGGTATCCTTAAAAAAGAACAAGGTTGTGGGCAAAGTCGGCAACGTTATTTTTTTGTATAAGGAGGTATACAGTGGAAAAAGTGCGACGCGTTGAGCGCATGGTAGCGCTTACTAAACTGTTGGTAGATTCTCCGCAAGAATTGATATCTTTACGATATTTTTGCGATTTTTTTGATATTGCAAAGTCCACACTCAGTGAAGATTTAAGTTCGGTGAAAACAGCTTTGCAACATTTTTCATTAGGGTCTTTGGAAACGGTAGCCGGGGTAGCCGGCGGTGTCCGTTTTATTCCATATCGCCAAGGGGAACGGGCTATGTCCGTTCTTCGCGAAGTACAGCAGCGCTTACAAGAACCGGACCGGGTCATTCCGGGCGGTTTCTTGTATATGTCGGATATTTTATATGATTGGCATATTGCGAGTCGTTTGGGTGAGATATTTATGACTCGATTTGCAGACCGTAATCCGGATTATATTATGACGGTGGAAACGAAAGGAATTCCGCTAGCCGTTATGGTAGCCAGAGCATTTAATAAACCGCTCGTTATTGCTCGTCGTGACAGTAAGGTAACGGAAGGGTCTTCAATCAGTATTAATTACGTTACCGGTTCCAATCGCCGTATTCAGACTATGTCGCTGACGAAACGGGCGATTCCGCCTAAATCTAAGGTATTGCTTATTGATGATTTTATGAAAGCGGGCGGCACGGCTAACGGTATGCGTGAGCTGGTTACCGAAATGGGCGGCACGGTGGTAGGTATCGGTGTATTGGTATCAACGCCGGATCCTAAAGTAGTTAATGATTGTGAAGCTTTGTTAATTCTTAACGGTGTTGATGAAGAAACGCGTACTATTGATATTCAACCTGTAGATTTAGAGGCTGATAAGGAGGCCTAATTGTATGAAACCTATAACATCTTTGATTTTAGCGGCCGGTAAGGGAACTCGTATGAAGTCCAAATTACCGAAAGTATTGCACCCTGTAGCGGGCAAGCCCATGGTGGAGCGTGTGCTCGAAACGGTAAAAACTGTCGGTACAGAACGCAATGTAGTTATTGTCGGCTTTGGCGGTGAAGCGGTGCAGGCGTATTTGGGTGATACGGCTGAATTCGTAACTCAAACCGAGCAAAAAGGTACCGGTCATGCTGTAAAACAGGCTAAACCTTTATTGGGCGATTACAAAGGGACCATTTTATTGCTTTGCGGAGACACACCGCTCGTTACACGTGAATCCTTGGAAGCACTTTTAAAAGAACATGAAGAAACCGGCGCAGCAGCTACTGTTTTGACGGCTCATATGGCTAATCCTACCGGTTACGGCCGAATTATTCGTGAAGACGGTACGGGTAAGGTTCTTCGCATTGTTGAAGAAAAAGACGGTAAGCCGGAAGAATTGGCTGTGCAGGAAATCAATACCGGTATGTATGCTTTTGACAGCGAAAAATTATGGCCATGCTTGGAACAGTTATCTGATGATAATGCGCAGGGCGAACTCTATATTACCGATGTAGTAGGAATTTTGGTAAATCAGGGCGACCGTGTAAGTGCGTATATGATGACGAATGAAGAAGAGTCTTTAGGCGTTAACTCGCGTGCTCAGTTGGCGGAAGCGGAACGCATTTTGCGTGAACGCACCAGTCGTCATTTCATGGATCTGGGTGTTACCATTATTGATCCCGCATCTACGTATATTGCTCCTGAAGTTGTCATCGGAGCTGATACGGTTATTTTACCGGGTACCTTGCTTGAAGGTGAAACTGTTATCGGTGAAGGTTGTAAAATCGGACCGCACAGCCGCTTGACGAATGTGAATGTTGGCAATGAAGTGGTTATGCATTTTACGTATGCACATGATTGTGAAGTAAAAGACGGTGCCGATATCGGACCGTATGTACATTTACGTCCTAACACCGTAATCGGTGAATCTGTTCACATCGGCAACTTTGTGGAAGTGAAAAACAGTATTGTCGGTAAGGGGACTAAATTCCCTCATTTATCGTATATCGGCGACAGCGATGTAGGTAGCGGTGTCAATATCGGTTGCGGTACGATTACGGTTAACTATGACGGTAAATTAAAACACCGTACCAAGATCGGTGACGGTGCGTTTGTAGGCTGTAACTCCAATTTAGTAGCCCCTGTTTCAGTCGGTGATTACAGTTATATCGGTGCCGGTTCCACAATTACCAAAGATGTACCGACTAAATCTTTGGCAGTAGGTCGGGCTCGCCAGATTGTCAAAGAAAATTGGGTAACTGACGACACATTCAAGAAAAAATAGAAAAAAGTTGTTTACTTTTTTGCATTGTAGGCGGTAATAGTATACAATAATAAAGATGAGGTTTGCTAGGAGCAACGAAGTTATTAATTAGCAAAAGGGGTATTGAATCATGGCATTTGAAGACGGTAAGAAACTTAAAATTTTCACAGGTAATGCGAATCCGGAGTTGGCGAAAGAAATCTGTGATTACTTAGGCTTACCTTTAGGCGAAGCATTTGTAGGTCGTTTCAACAATGGCGAAGTTCAGATTATGATTGATGAAAGCGTGCGCGGTAAAGATGTATTTATTGTGCAACCTACCAGCTATCCGGTAAATGATAATTTAGTAGAGTTATTAGTAATGGCCGATGCCTTAAAACGTGCCTCTGCGCGTCATATTACGGCGGTAGTACCGTATTACGGGTATGCCCGTCAAGACCGTAAAACTCGCGGTCGTGAACCAATTACGGCTAAATTGGTGGCTGATTTAATGCAGACGGCCGGTATCACTCGTTTGGTAACGATTGACCTTCATGCCGGTCAGATTCAAGGCTTTTTCAACGTGCCGGTGGACCACTTGTTCGGTGCCTCCATCTTGGCAAAATATATTAACGAAAAGAAAATGGAAGATTTAATCGTTGTATCGCCTGACCTTGGCGGTGTAACGCGTGCGCGTGATTTGGCTGACCGCATCGGTGCACCAATCGCGATTATTGAAAAGAAACGTCCGCAACCGGGTGTGGCTAAAGTTATGAACTTAATCGGTAATGTAGAAGGTAAAAACTGTATCATTATCGACGATATTGTTGATACAGCCGGATCTTTGGTTGAAGGCGCCAAAGCACTCAAAGAATTCGGTGCTAAATCGGTTATGGCTTGTGTAACGCATGCCGTATTGACCGATCCTGCTTGCGAACGTATTGCAAACTCCAATATTAAAGAATTAATTGTAACTAATACAATTGATTTACCGGAAGAACATAAATTACCTAATATTACGTCCTTGTCGGTAGCACCTTTATTGGGTGAAGCTATTATGCGTATCTTCCATGAAGTGTCCGTAAGTAATTTGTTTGATAAATAATTTTTCTCTGCACGGCTGTTTATGCCTCTGTAGAGCGACGTGTGTAACCTCCGGAATTCGTTCCGGAGGTTCTGTTTTTCGTAGAATAAAGGATGTAAACAGTGAAAATGGTAGTTGGGCTCGGTAATCCGGGGCGTGAATATGAAAAGACAAAACATAATATAGGATTTATGGTCATCGACGCTATGGCGGCTAAAGAAGCTCATACGCCGTGGCGTGAAGATTTTAAAGCTTTAATTACGACGATTACAATTGACGGTGAGAAGGTTCTCCTTGTAAAACCGCAGACATTTATGAATGCCAGTGGGGAATCTGTGGGTCCGTTGATGCGTTATTATAAAATTGATGCTTCAGATGTGTACTGCGTCTATGACGACATGGATTTACCGGTCGGTAAAATTCGTATTCGTCCTAATGGCAGTGCCGGCGGTCATAATGGGATTAAATCTTTGATTGCTCATATGGGCACATCCGAGTTTCCGCATTTCCGTTTCGGTATCGGTCGTCCGTTACCGCAGTGGACTGTCATCGATCATGTGCTGGCACCGTTCCCGGAAGAACAGCAGGATAAGGTTAATAAAGGTATCGAAGATATGGCCAAAGCTATTTTGGGCACTTTAGAAGTAGGGCTTGATAAAGGAATGAATTTATATAATCCTCGTAAAGGGCGTCGTCAGTAATTACTGTGTTTAAGATGATTTCGTATATACTGTGTAAAAAAAGTAATTGTAACGAATATAATGATGTTCATACAATGCGGAAGTGAGAATTTTTAATATTAACGCTTGACAAGTTTTAACAATTTCGATATAATAATTTTATTATCCGGAATAGATTGTCAGTGTTAATGCTTGAGGAGGATGAACTTTAAACCCAACAATGTCATAATCTTTGAACATTCCTGTGCAGTCGAAAAGGGTATGTGGTAATAACCCAACCACTTTTGAGCAGTTGGTTTTAACCCAAATCGCTGTAGTTTTAAATAACAAGGAGGTTCGATTATGAACAAGATTAAAAGTTTATCGAACCGCTTATCGGTGCTGGGATATAGTGGTTTCGAGATTTCTCACATTATTAATAATGCCTCTAAAGGCAAAGAGTTAAAAACATTGAATGGACATCAGTTGCGAGATGTTATTCAGCAAATGGAAAAATATGTAACGCTCGGCACGCAATTTGCGGCCGCTTATAGCAAGTAAGCACAGCGTAACCACAGGAGACTATACGGAGCTATAGTCTCCTTTTTTCGATATAAGGGAAGACGGAGGATTACATGTTCGTACGACAAAATCATAAACCGCGTAAGCAACGTTCGTTTCCTGCCGGGCCACGCCAAACAAAGCGTATGGGGATGTCAGTGAAATGTATGATTTTTTGTGAAGGCGATATTTTATTGTTACAAAAGAAAGATCGTGAAGGGCTCAGCCCTTGGGAATTTCCGGGTGGCGGCCTGGAATTCGGTGAAGATTTACATGATGCGGCTTTGCGTGAAGTCCGTGAAGAAACAGAACTTACCGTGGAGCTTTTAGATGTGGCCGGTCTTTGGTCCTATGCACGTAATAAACTTCAATTTTTGACGGGTGTTATTTTTATTGCCAAAACAACGGATCGTAATGTTATTTTGTCGGATGAGCACACGGATTTTGCCTGGGTGAAACCGTCGGAGCTTCATACATATCGTTTGCAAGATTCATTGCGTCAAGCGTTAGATCGCATTAAAACAAGCAATGAACGCGGCCAGGAATTGCGTCAGTATTTTGTAGAAACCTATAAATAGCTATTTAGCGGTTTAATAAACTATATAGCTGTACAAAGATTACGTATATGATTTATGTGTATTATATTTGCAACAAAATTTCGTATATAATATACATATGTAATGTACGTAAATGAAAAGATATAAAAGAGGTTCTACTTTTGAAAACAGATACACAATCACAAAATAATAATATAGCATTGAATCAATCACGCATGCCCTTTGTAGAAGCCTTGGAAGCTTATAAAGTGGAGCGTTTTGCGGCTTTTCATACGCCGGGCCATAAATTGGGAGTCGGTGCACCGCACACGTTAAAATTGTGGATGGAGCCGGCTTTGCCGTATGATTTGGGCGTCATGTATGCGTTGGATGATTTGCATGAACCGGAAGGCTCGCTTAAAGAAGCGCAGGACTTGGCCGCTCAGTTATATGGGGCTGATCATACATGGTTTTCGATCAATGGTACTACCGCTTTGATAGAGACTATGATTATGGGCACGGTAGGAGCCGGTGATACGATTATTATTCCTCGTGAAGCACACCGCTCAGTAATGGGCGGTTTAATTTTAAGCGGAGCTAAGCCGGTCTATTTGGAAGGACGTTTTGATGAGCGTTGGGGTGTACCTTTGGGCACAACACCCGAAGAGGTGGAACGGGTATTGGCTGAGCATCCGGAAGCTAAAGCCATCGTTTTGGTTAATCCGAATTATTATGGTATTGCCATTGATTTGGAAGCCATAGTTGCATCGGCGCATAGACGAGGTGTTATTGTATTGGTTGATGAGGCTCATGGAGCTCATTTACAGTTTGGTGAAAAATTGCCGAAAAGTGCTTTAGCCTGCGGAGCCGATTTGGTAGCACAGAGTACACATAAACTTATCGGGTCTTTGACACAGACATCTATGCTTCACGGTCAAGGTTCGCTGATCAATGAACGTCGTATTACCCAGGTACATCAGATTTTACAAAGTACCAGTCCGAATTATATATTCCTGGCCAGTCTCGATATGGCTCGCCAACAAATGGCCACGGAAGGTCATGAGTTGGTCACAGAAGCTGAGCAATTAGCCATGGAATTACGTCGTGACCTGCAGCAAATTCCGGGGATTAAAGTGCCGGCCGCTGAAGATTTTAATGCTATTTATGCTTATGATGCCACTAAAGTGCTCATAGATTTTTATGAACTGGGGCTTACCGGTGTTGAAGCTGAAAAGCGCCTTCGCCAAGAAGGTATCGAAGTGGAATTGGTGCAGGCTTATCATGTATTGGTACTCATTACTATCGGTGATACGAAAGAAAGTATTAAACGACTGGTTAAGGCTGTGCAAAATGTATCGGCTCAGATACTCGGTGTAACTTCACCGGGGACACAGACAAATGCCAAACAAGCGGTTACGGCTGAAGGCCCTTTGGCAACAGGTACGCAATTAACGAAGCCGGAAGTGGTATTGACACCGCGCGAGGGTTTTTACAGTCAAACCGTAACAGTTAATTTAGCGGATGCAGAAGGAAAACTTAGCGGTGAAACTATCAGCTATTATCCGCCAGGCATTCCCTTTGTCAGTGTGGGGGAACGTATTACTCCTGCCGTATTGGCATATATAAAAGAGCGACAAGTCATGGGCTTCGTACCAAACGGCTGTGCCGACAAAACTTTGAAAACTATTCGAGTTATTAGTGAAGCGTGAGGTGGAAGACATGGGCCGTTTAATTATTATTGAAGGTGGCGACGGCAGCGGTAAAGCTACGCAGACGGCGTTATTGAAGGAGCGGTTGCAGCAGGAAGGGTATAAGGTGAAGTCGGTGAGCTTCCCTAATTATGACAGCCCCGCAGCCATGCCGGTGAAGATGTATTTAGCCGGTGATTTCGGCAAAAATCCATCCGATATCAATCCTTTTGTAGCCAGCAGTTTGTATGCCGTTGATCGTTTTGCTTCATTCCGGATGGAATGGCAAGCTTTTTATGAAGCCGGGGGGATTATCTTGGCCGATCGCTATACGACTTCTAATATGGTGCATCAAATGGTGAAGTACGATGATGAGGCAGAGCGTAATACTTTTCTTGATTGGTTGGAAGACTTCGAATTTGTAAAATTCGGTTTGCCGAGACCCGATGTGGTTTGCTTGTTGGATATGCCGCTTGCGGTCAGTGAAGCACTCATGGCCGAGCGAAAACACAAAACCGGCGGTGCTACCGGTGATATTCACGAACGAGATCATGCGTATCTCGGCCGTGTTCATGCCGCTTATGATGAATTAGTGGCTCGTTACGGTTGGCAGCGTATTGCCTGTGCCGATAGTAAGAACGTATTGCGGACGATTGAGGATATTCACGAAGATGTATATCGAGCTATTTTACAGGTGTTAGCTGACGCATAGCCGTGGCTTTGAGTTGTTTTTTAGGGGCTTCACGGTATATAATAAATATGTTGTAATGCATTGAGGAGGCACCATGTCGTATTTTGAGCAAGTTATCGGTCAGACGGCGATTATCGACCATTTGACGACCTTGGTAGAACGAGGTACTTTACCCCACAGTTTATTGCTTTATGGGGAAAAAGGCCTTGGAAAATTGAATACGGCAATCGGTCTGGCCTCTTTATTAATAGGACGACAAGTTTTTTCGCCGGATGGGGGCGCTCAGTTTTTGGAAGCTGTAGCACAGGCCCGTCAGGCAGATGGCGAGTCGGAGAAAAAAACAGAAGCGGAAGGTCTCGCTATTTACGTTGACGGCGGGCAGGCTTTTTGGCTAAGGCCGATGAAGTCGATGCTCAAAGTGGAGCAGTGGTATGAACTTTTAAGCTCTTATTTAGGTCGTACCGGTGGCGGACGTCGGGTTGTTATCGTTGAGGATTTTCAGACAGCCAATGCGGTAATGGCCAATGCCATGCTGAAAACGATTGAGGAACCGCCGGCGGATGTTTTTTTCTTAATATTAACCAATCAAATTGCTTCGGTGTTGCCGACAATTAAATCACGTTGCATGCTGGTTCCGTTCGGACCGGTGAGTAATGAAACTATTACGGCGGCCCTTCGTAAGGAAGGATTTACCGAAGATTTACAACAAGCTTTAGGTGCCGGCCAAGGTAATCCCGCACTGGTTCGAGAATTGGTGCGCCGAGGGACATTGCCTTTATTGGAAAAGGCAGTGAAAATGTTGGAACGGTGGCCGAAGGCTTTGTTTTTTACACAACTGAGTCTGCAAATAGAAGCTCTTAAACGCGATGAAATGCGTGAATTAATGAGCTGGTTGCGGCTGTTGGGGCGTGATATTCTGGCTCTCAGAGCCGGTGCGCCGGATGATGTCTTACAGTGCCCTTTGCATAAAGCACGTTTGTTGGCGGTTTTACCGTCGTGGAGCGTGAAAACATTATTATTGTTGGAGCGTGAAACGCTGGCTGCAGAAGAAGCACTTCGATTAAATGTAAAAGCAGGTTTGGTTATGGATGGTGTATTGATTGCACTGCGCCAAGCCTTAAAGGAGGACACCCAGTGACAACCATAGTCGGTGTTAGATTTAAAAAAGCGGGTAAAATTTATTATTTTGCTCCCGGTGGTGCCAGCTTGAGCTTAGGTGACGGAGTTATTGTTGAAACAGCTCGCGGCCTTGAATTCGGTGATGTTGTGATTGCACCTCGTCAAGTGGAAGAAGAATCGGTGATTCAACCGCTTAAGAGTGTAATTCGTAAGGCTACCCCGAAAGATTATAAACAAGTAGAAAAGAATAAACAGCGTGAGGAAAAGGCATTTGAAATTTGTTTGGAAAAAATTGCCAATCGCAAATTGCCGATGAAACTTATCAATGTGGAATACACCTTTGATATGAATAAAATCATTTTCTTCTTTACGGCTGACGGACGTATTGATTTCCGTGATTTGGTTAAAGATTTGGCTACCGTATTCCGTACGCGTATTGAATTGCGTCAGGTAGGGGTGCGTGATGAAGCTAAAATTTTAAACAGTATCGGTGCTTGCGGCCGTGCTTTGTGCTGTGCCACATTCCTCGGCGATTTTACACCGGTATCCATTCGTATGGCTAAGGATCAGAATTTAAGCCTTAATCCTACAAAAATTTCCGGTGTGTGCGGTCGTTTGATGTGCTGCTTGAATTACGAAAATGATTTGTATGCTAAGGGCGGCGATTTATATACGCAAAAAGCCAAAGTCGTTCCGGTTATGGTGGAACCGCCGGGTATCGGTAAAGATGTAGTAACCGATGAAGGTATGGGCAAAGTATTAAAGATAAATCGCAACAAGAAAACGGTTAAAGTACAGCTCGAAGAAGGTCGTACGATTGACTTGCCGTGGACTGACATCGTATTGCCTGATGAAGAATAATCTTGAACGACTTGATGATTTATTGATTGACGGTATGAAATTGTGGCAACGAACGGATCAATTCCGCTTTGCCATTGATGCGGTATTGCTGGCGCACTTTCCTAAATTTAATGAAAGGCGCCGCTATGCCGATTTAGGCACCGGTACAGGCGTGATTCCGCTCCTTATGACGGCTCGCGGGGTAAAAGACATTACGGCTGTTGAAGTTAATCCTGTATTGGCTGATTTGGCACGACGCAATATTGTGCTCAATCATAAAGAATCGGAAATTACGCTGGTTGAAGCAGATTATTGCCGACTTGAAGGCTCTGAATGGGTGGAGCGATTTGACGGAATTGTCATCAATCCGCCTTATTTTACGGCGGCTCAAGGGGCTCAGCCGCAATCGGCGGATGTCAATTTGGCACGTCATGAAACGGTGTATGACATTTTGGATATAGCCAAGGCTGCAGCTCGCTTGGTGAAGTATCAGGGACAGGCCTTCTGGATTTATCCCGTAAGTCGTCTCATGGATTTATTGAGTGCGCTAAAAGAAGTAAAATTGGAACCAAAGCGGATGCGTTTTGTCCACAGTATGCCGGGCAAGGCGGCAAAATTGGTTTTGATTGAAGCACGTAAAGCGGGGCAGGTCGGTTTAATTACGGAAGTCCCTTTATATATTTATGACACACCGAATGTGTACAGTGAGGAGGTGCGTAGTTGGTATGAGCGAACCTAAAGGAACTTTATATTTAGTACCCACGCCCATAGGTAATCTGGAAGATATGACCTATCGGGCTGTCCGTGTTTTACAGGAAGTACATACCATTGCGGCCGAAGATACACGGCACAGCGGGTTATTATTGAAGCATTTTGATATTAAAAAACCTTTGGTATCCTATCATGAACATAATAAGGAGGCTAAGGAAGCCCCTTTGATGGAGATTTTACTGAGCGGTCATGATGTGGCTGTTATCAGTGATGCCGGCATGCCGGCCATATCCGATCCGGGGGCCGATTTGGTGGCCGCCGCTATAGCAGCGGAAATTCCGGTGGTACCTTTGCCGGGACCGAATGCAGCTTTGACGGCACTTATCGCCTCGGGGCTTGATACCAGAGAATTTACATTTCTAGGATTTTTACCGAAAAAGAGCAGCCATCGCAAAGAATTATTGGAGCGCGTGGCTACTTATCAAGGCACTTTATTATTCTATGAAGCGCCGCATCGTTTACAAGCTTCGTTACAGGAGTTATATAAATACTTAGGCAATCGGCCGATTGTAGTTGGCCGCGAGTTGACTAAAAAGTTTGAAACCTTTGTGCGTACCGATTTGGAGCGCTTGCAAAAGGCTGACGATTTCGTTACCATAAAAGGTGAGTTTGTGCTTGTTGTCGGTGGGGCCGTCACTATGGAGACCGAAGTAACCGAGGACAAGATACTGACAACCGATGATTATGTAAGTGCTGTAACGATGCTTATAGAAGACGGTATGGCTAAAAAAGAGGCTATACGTGAAGTTGCCAAACGATTGGGCGTAGCCAGACGTGATGTATATAATGCGGTTGAGGCGGCACAGGACGTGTAAATCTTGACGTTTTTCGTGAAACTGCCGATTTGATGCATAGACTGTGAAAACGCAGTATAGTTACTACACACGAGGGTTCGTTCAATGTTATAGGAATAAGAGGAGGTTATTGTATGTCAGATACAACCAACAAACGATTTTATATTACCACACCGATTTATTATCCGAGTGCCAAGCTTCATATCGGTCATACCTATTGCACCACGATTGCCGATACGGTAGCTCGTTTCAAACGCCGTGTCGGCTATGATGTACGCTTTTTGACAGGTTCCGACGAACATGGTCAAAAGATTCAGCGTGCTGCCGAAGCTTTGGGGATTACACCGCTTGAATATACAACGAAAATTGTTAACGGTTTCCAAGAATTGTGGAAAGCCCTTAATATTTCCAATGATGATTTCATCCGCACTACGGAAAAACGTCATGAAAAAGTAGTTCAATACTTATTCCAGAAAGCCTATGATAAAGGCGATATTTACAAATCCAAATACAAAGGTTGGTACTGTACACCGGATGAAACATTCTGGACCGAACAAAAATTGGGACCTAACCATACTTGCCCTGATTGCGGCCGTCCTGTAGAAGAAGTGGAAGAAGAAAGTTACTTCTTCAGAATGGGTAAATATGCCGATCAATGGCTTAAATTTATTGAAGAAAATCCTGATTTCATTCAGCCGGAAGCCCGTCGTAATGAAATGATTCAGTTCGTTAAACAGGGGCTTGAAGATTTGGCCGTATCTCGTACCAGCTTTGACTGGGGCATTAAAGTTCCGTTTGATCCTAAACATGTCGTATATGTATGGTTTGATGCCCTTGTTAACTACATCAGTGCTTTGAATCCGCTCGAAGAAGACGACAGCTTATTCAAAAAATTCTGGCCTGCCGATATTCACTTGGTAGGTAAGGAAATCGTTCGTTTCCATTCCATTATTTGGCCAATTATGCTCATGAGTCTTGAATTGCCGATTCCTAAGAAAGTATTCGGTCATGGTTGGCTCGTTGTAGACGGCACCAAAATGAGTAAATCTTTGGGCAATGTAGTGGATCCGATTCCTCTCATTAACATGTACGGTTCCGATGCACTTCGTTATTACTTATTGAGTGAAATTCACTTGGGCAATGACGGTAACTTTACTTTACCTAACTTCGTTCAACGTGTTAACTCCGATTTGGCGAATGACTTGGGCAACTTATTGAATCGTACCGTAGCAATGATTGAAAAATATCATGGCGGTGTTATTACGGCTATGCCTTCAGTCAGCGAATTCGACAAAGATTTAGCGGCTATGGCGGAAACGACCGTTAAAGACTACGAAAACTACATGGAAGCATTTGACTTAAACCGTGCGTTGAAAACGGTTTGGGCTTTCATCGGTCGTACCAATAAATATATTGATGAAACGATGCCTTGGGTACTCGCTAAAGGTGCTGAAGCGGGCGATGCGGAAAAATTGCAAACCGTAATGTATCATTTGGCCGAAGCGCTTCGCATTATTGCCGTTCTCGTCGATCCTGTGATTCCTACAGGGGCCCCTAAGATTTGGGAACAGTTGGGTCTTACCGGTTTTGCCGAAGCCAAACTTGACGATGTACGTCAGTGGGGCGGTTTAGCCAGCGGTACTAAAGTTGTTAAAGGCGAACCTATTTACCCTCGTTTTGAAGTCACTGAAATGGTAGAGGCTCCGGCTGAAACAGCAAAAGCTGAAGACGCTAAAGCTGCCGACAAAGGTGCTGCTAAAACCGGTACGGAAGGTGCTGATGAAACAGACCACGTAAACGACGGCGCCGAAGCAGCTGAACAGGAAATTCCGCCAATTAAAGAAAATGTGGAATACGATGATTTTGCCAAACTTGATTTGCGTGTGGCTAAAGTTATTTCCTGTGAAAAAGTAAAGAAATCCAAGAAACTTTTAAAATTCGTCTTGGATGTAGGCGTAGAAGAACGCACCGTAGTAAGCGGTATTTCTCAGTACTATGAACCGGAAGATATGATTGGCAAGAAGGTAATTTACCTTGCCAACTTGGCTCCGAAGAAACTCATGGGGATTGAATCGTACGGTATGATTTTATCTGCCTCCGACTTTGCCGACCACTTGGAAGTAACCAACATTGAATCGCTCATTCCGGGAAGCTTGGTGAAATAAGATGGAATTATTTGATACGCATGCGCATATTAACGACAATCGTTTCGACAATGACCGTGAGGCCATGTTGGAAGATTGCCTGGCGCAAGGTGTTCGTTATATTATGTGTCCGGCCGTTGACCGCGGTACGGCTGAATCCGGTATCGCGTTGGCCGAAAAGTACGATTATGTGTATGCCGCTGTAGGCGTGCATCCTCATGAATCCAAAGATGTGACCGAAAAAGATTATGAATATTTTAAAGAACAGGCTCTTAACAATGATCGTGTAAGAGCTATCGGCGAAATCGGCTTGGATTATTTCTATGACTTTTCCGACCGGGAAACTCAGATGCGTGAGTTTAAACGCCAATTGGCGTTGGCTCGTGAAGTCGATTTACCGATTATTATTCATGATCGTGATGCGCATGGTGATATTATGGATACTTTGCGTACGGACGGTAAAGGAAACTATGGGATTTTCCATTGTTATTCCGGCAGTTGGGAAATGGCGAAGGAAGCCATTAAAATGGGTTTTTATATTTCCTTTGCAGGCCCCGTGGTTTTTCCTAAGTCCACTAAACTGAAGGAAGTGGCCAAACAAGTACCGCTCGATCGCTTATTGATTGAAACAGATTCGCCGTATTTGACACCGCCGCCATTCAGAGGTCGCCGCAACGATCCGAGCAAGACTCAGTTCGTAGCACAGGAAATTGCCTCATTGCGCGGTATGGAAGCGGACGAAATTGCTGCGATTACCCTTGAAAACGGCAAACGCATTTTTAACATTAAATAGTACAGATATTAAAGCATTGATACCTTAATAAAAAGAGCTCTCTTCGTGAGTGATGCGAAGAGAGCTTTTTTTTGTTCTCGTGCCGAGATGAAAGACTCATGTAATGACAAGGAAAAATTTTGTATAAAGTTCGTAAAGATTATGTAATATTCTTGAAATACTCTTTCAGTTTCGGTAAGATTAAGGTAACATATTGATTTAGACGAGAGGTAAAATTATGAAGCGTGTTTCATTTATAGATTTAGGGTCCAACTCTGTGCGTTTTGTCATTATCGAGATTAACGAAAATGGCAGCTATCAGTTGATTTATCAGCAAAAAGAGAGTATCAGACTCAGTGAGAATATGTGGGAGAAAAATAAGCTCACTGAAGAGGCAATGGAGCGTGCAATTATGACGCTTAAAGCCTTTGCTCATATGGCCGAAGCCATGGAGAGTACTGAAATATATGCTGTAGCAACCGCCGCCGTGCGATTGGCGAAAAACGGCAATGATTTTCTTAAGTTAGTTAAAGAACGTACAGGTATTGATTTGGAATGTATTGATGGCACGGAAGAAGCCTATTTGGGATTCTTGGGGGTAGTCAATACCATTGGCCTTCGTGACTTTATTCTCTTTGACCTTGGGGGCGCCAGCATTGAAGTAACACTCGTTAAAGACAGAGCCGTTAAACAAAGTGTAAGTTTACCGATGGGGGCACTTACCTTAACGGGTAAATTCCAAGAAGGCGACGAAATGTCCGAGAAAGAGCGGAAAAACTTAATTAGCCATATTCAGGACGTGTTAAGTAAGGAGAAATGGCTGAAAGATAAACAATTACCATTGGTCGGTATTGGCGGTACGGTGCGTAATTTAGCTAAAATCGATCAACGGGCCCACAATTATCCGATTGAAAAATTGCATAATTATGAATTATCCTTTGAACGTTTGGATGCTATGTATGAAGACGTATGCAATCGTACGTTAGAGCAACGCCGTAAGATCTCAGGCCTTTCGTATGAACGTGCCGATATCATCGTGGCCGGTACGGCTTTAATTCGTGAGCTTATGTTGTTTGTCGATGCCAATACGATTTGTGTCAGCGGTTGCGGTTTGCGTGACGGCTTATTTTATCGTTACTACGGCAAACATTATATGAATGACAGCGGCATTGTAGACAATATTTTGGTTCATTCGGCCGAAAATGTATTGCTCAACCGAGGTCAGGGTGATTTGATTCACGCTAAATATATCACTAATTTAGCAACCATGCTCTATGATCAGTGGGAAAAGGTGTATGAATGGGGTCCGCGTATGCGTGAATTAATGCAGGTGTCGGCCTTACTTCATGATATCGGTAAAACCATCAACTATTACGGTCATGCCCGTCATAGCGCATATCTGATTGTTAACAGCAGTCTTTACGGTTTATCGCATCGTGAACAGGCAATTTGTGCTTTTGTAGCAGCCAACTCCCACGGAACCAACAGCAAGTTTATTAAGGCATCGGCGTACGGTCATTTGTTATCAACGGAAGACCGTGCCATGGTAGCGAAAGTTTCTTTAGTGTTAGCTTTAGCGGAAGCCATTGACGAAAGTCATGAACAATCTGCCGTTTTGGTTAATACTGAATTTACTGATAAAAATATTAATGTGACCGTTTGGAAAAAACCGGGCGGTAACACATCCATTGCGGAGGTGGTTATTAATAAACTGATTAAGCAGTGTAAGAAAGATTTTAGGAAAAATTTAGTTGTAGAATGGCGAGAAGCCTTATAAGGAGGATATAATGGCATTATCGAAGCAGCCCCTGTATGGAACAATCCATCTGGGTGCCAGCAGTATGAGTATTACCATCGTAGAATACACCACTATCGATGAAGTGAAAATAATCGACTATGCTTCGCGTGATGTAAACTTTGGGGAAGAATTGTTTCACAATAAACGATTATCTTTCCAGACGATTGAAGAAATTTGCCGACTTTTAAAAGGCTACAAACGCATGTTGGAAGAATACGGTGTTGAACATTATACCGTATATGCAACGGCTGTTGTTCGTGAAGCTGAAAACCGTCGCAGTATTATGGATCAGATTTTTGTGCAGACCGGCTTCAAAGTGGAAGTCGTGGATATGCCTAAAGAAATTTATTATAAATACTTCGGTTTGTACTACCACATGATGAAACAAGGCCTCACTGATACCAAAGATGCGGCTTTATTTATAGATATTACATCCGGTGGTGTAGGTTTAACCGTTTGGCAAAAGGGTTCCTTGGTTTTCCAAGAAAACGTGCATTTAGGGACATTGCGCGTTATGGAATCGTTTAACCGTAATCAGCGTTCTTCGCTGTCTTTCCCGGCTGCGGTGGGTGAATACTTGCACAGTATGTTACAGCCGTTAGAAGACGAAGTACGTCGTTTTAACGTTAAATATTTTGTGCTGTCCGGCGATGAACCTCGTGAAATTGCCGAGCTTATGGGTTTTAAAACTCATAGTCAGGAAACGATGTCTTTATTGCCGCAACAGTTTGAAGATTTTGTAGAATCTTTCCATGGTGTTTCGGCTACTAAATTGGTTAATCAATACAATGTGCCGGAGCATCGTGCGAATATTCTTATGCCGACTATCGTATTATATACAGAACTTCTCAAAATGGTACGGCCGCAAAGCCTGTTAATCAGTCCTTACGGTTTTGCCGAAGGCGTTATTTTGTATAAAGGTGCGGAACTTGAAAATCATCATTTCCTCGATGTGATGCGTGAACAGAACTTACAGTTAGCTCGTGCCATTGCTCGAAGCTATCAGGTCGATGAAGCCCATGTGGCTCAAGTAGAGCGTTTCACGGTACAGCTTTGTCACAATTTAGCTGACTTCGATATTGATGAACGTATGATATTTGTATTGCGTACGGCCATTATTTTGTCGGAAGTGGGCAAATTTGTGAGTCTTCGTAATCACAGTGAGCATGCGTATCGCATTATCATGGGGACGGACCTTTTCGGGTTGTCGGACCGTGAAAAAGAAGTGGTAGCCAATGTAGTATTTTACCACTACAAGGGCAAGCCGGATGATGATGATGAAAACTTCCATTATTTAAAAGAAGTCCAAAAGATTTTGATCACCAAATTCGTGGCCATACTTCGTTGTATGCGTGCCCTGGATGTAAGTCATAAATTAAAGGTGTCGAAACTTGCCATCGAACGCAATGATAAGTGCATCGTAGTTAAAGCAACGACCAAACAGGATTTATCCTTGGAAAAATGGACCTTCGAACGAGAAGCGGAATATTTCAGTGAAGTCTTTGGTTTGGAAATGGTCTTACGCATAGGAGGTAAATAAGGCATGTTTGAAAACTATAAATATTACTTTAACCGTGAATTATCATGGTTAAAATTTAATCAACGCGTCCTTCAAGAAGCGATAGACAATACGAATCCATTGATGGAAAAATTGCGTTTTATTGCGATTACCAGTTCCAATTTAGACGAGTTTTTTATGATTCGCGTTGCCGGTTTGCGCCATCAAGAAGAAAACGGCATTATCAAATATGATGCGGCTCATATGGATGCACGTGCTCAATTACGTGCTATTGATGAATCGGCAAAACGTTTGGTACGCGTTCAATACACGTATTTGAATCATGTAATGGAAATGCTGGCCAAAGAAGGTTTGCACTTTGTAAAACCTGAGGAGTTGACACCGGAACAGTCAGAATGGTTACGTATTCACTTTGAACGTGTAGTATATCCGGTAGTAACGCCATTGGCCATTGATTCGGGCCATCCGTTCCCGTTTTTAGCTAATAAAACAATTAATACGGTTGTACAAATTAAACGTTCGGTCGTAGAAACCGAAGAAGATGAAGGCACTCGTAATGCGATTTTGCCGATTCCTTCCGTTCTCGATCGTATCGTAGAAGTACCGAGCCGTGACGGCCAGCGATATTTCATTTATTTGGAAGATATTATCACCTATTATGCAGATCAGTTCTTCGTAGGGTATGATATTTTAAAAACTATGACATTCCGCGTTACTCGTGATGCGGATTTGGAAATTGATGAAGAAGAAGCACAAGATTTGCTCCTTGAAATGGAAGAATCTTTGCGTCGCCGTCGCCGCGGTGCTACGGTTCGTTTGGAAGTGGCCGGTGAGCCTGACGATGAATTGTTGCATTTCATCTTGACCAGTTTGCAGTTAAAACCGAAAGACGCTTTTATTGCTCATGGTCCGCTTGATTTATGTATGTATTTCAGCTTCTGCGATTTGGAAGGCTATGACCATTTGCGTTATGCGCCGTTTGAGTCTTGTGAACCGGCTGATTTGGTAGGCCATGAAGATGAAAATATTTTTGACCTCATTCGACGTCACGATTTATTCGTTCATCATCCGTTTGAAACGTTTAAAACGGTTGAAGATTTTGTGGCTCAGGCTGCCAATGATCCGCAAGTTTTGGCTATCAAACAGACTTTATATCGCGTAAGCAGCAACTCACCGATTATTTCGTCCCTTATTAAAGCGGCGGATAACGGCAAACAGGTAACGGTTCTCATGGAAGTTAAGGCTCGTTTTGACGAAGCCAATAACATTTTGATGGCCCGTCGCTTGGAAAAATCCGGCTGTCACGTTATCTACGGTTTGAAAGGGTTAAAGACGCACTCCAAAATTACCATGGTTGTTCGTCGTGAAGATGATGCCATTCGTCGTTATGTTCACTTGGCAACAGGGAACTATAACGGTAAAACGGCTCGTTTATACACTGACTGCGGTATTTTTACCTGCAATGATGAATACGGTGAAGATGCATCGGCGTTCTTCAATCTTATTTCCGGGTATTCCGATCCTCCGATTTGGAATAAATTTATAGTAGCACCGTTAAACTTGCGTGAAAAGATCATGGAACTCATTGACGAAGAAATCAGTTATGCCGAAAAAGGTGAACCGGCCTATATGATCGGTAAAATGAATTCTTTGCTGGACCGTGAAGTAGTAGCGAAGCTTTATGAAGCATCTTCAAAAGGTGTTAAAATCGATTTAATCGTGCGCGGTATTTGTACCTTGCGTCCGGGGATTCCGGAAGTGAGTGAAAATATTCAGGTGCGTTCCGTAATCGGGCGCTTCTTGGAACATCATCGTTTGTTCTATTTCCGTCATGGCGGTAATGACCGCGTATTCTTGTCCAGTGCTGACTGGATGCCTCGTAACCTCAACGAACGTGTGGAACTTATGATTCCGATTGAAGATAAATTCCATAAAGACCGTGTACGCGGTATTTTGGACTTGTATCTTAAAGACAATCAGAAGGCCCATGTAATGCGAACAGACGGTTCCTATCGCAAATTGGTCAGCAAGACCGATAAGATTTCGGCTCAAGAAAGCTTGATGAAGGAAGCTAAACAGGCTAGCGAACGTCCAAAACCAACCGTTGTGGAACAGATGCAACCAATGTATAAAGAGTAATATTTTACACGAATCGTTTATTTTTGAAGTGCTGATTACAGCGAGTTGACTTCAAAAACATTTAAATACATTTTCGTGGAAATTTTAGAAAATCAAATATTTTTTCTTAATGGAGTACCGACTCAAATGGAAACTGTTTTACTGTTTTCAAGTCGGTACTTCTTTTTGATTATTAACATTGGAACTGTGAGCCCTTTGTACATGGGCGTTGTGGGGGAGGTGAATTTTTAATTGTGTAATTATTCTAAAATAGAATAAAAGAAAAATGAAGAGATTATAAATAAAATAAATAAATATAATGATAGCCATTTTTTGTACACTGTAAAAAGACACAGACTGAAAATAACAAAAAACATAAACATGAGAGAAATCTGAAATGCCTGCATTTATATGCATCGCCCGGCCGCTAAGTTGACGCTCTATATCTCTTTGTGGTAGAATAGCCCGGTAGGAGGGATTAGATGACAAAATATCTAGTAATGCAAAAGAAGAATATGACGACCCTCATAAAGCGTCATACGTCACTTTTGCTGTTACTCTTAGCAGTCGTGTTTATGACGATTTCCGGTTTTGCTTGGAATGAAAAAGCCGTTACTGTAATGGCTGATGGTCAGACACAGATTGTTAAGACACACCTCAACTCAGCGGAGGGCATTTTACATGATGCCGGGATCTCGCTCGGGGCCAAAGATGCTGTACTTTTAAGTACACCGACTTTGCAAAACGGAACTCAAATAACAGTTCTTCGAGCATTTCCTGTAAAAGTAACGGTTGACGGCGTTGCGAAAGATGTAATGACCGTTCAAACGACAGCCCAAGGTTTAGCTGATGAGTTGGGATATCATGCACCTAATTACGTACCATTGAGCGATGGTAATCAACACCTGCAAGCAGGCAGTGAAGTTGCTATAGCTCATGTAACCGGTCGTTCTGTAAAAACTTACGAACAGCCTGTAGAAGTACAGGTTATTCGTCAGCGAGATGACTCCATGAGCATCGGTGAACAAACAGTAGTCCAAGAAGGGACTCCGGGTTTGGTTTCCGTTGAGGAAGAAATCTTGTACCAGGATGGTAAGGAAATTAAAAAGCAAATTATTAGTCAGAATGATATTAAACGGATGGTACCGACAATCATCAAAGAAGGTACACGAGATGCAGTAGAAACTTCTCGTGGGGTAGTACGTTATCGCGAGGTGCTGACTATGGAAGCGTCAGCGTACTTACCGGGTGATGGTGATGGTCGAGGCATCACGGCTACCGGCATGGTAGCCAGACGAGGCGTTGTAGCCGTGGATCCTAACGTGATTCCATTGGGCACACGACTTTACATTCCGGGCTATGGCATGGCTATAGCAGCGGATACCGGCGGAGCAATTAGAGGTCATAAGATTGATCTTTTAATGGAATCCTATGGTGAGGCGATGGAATTTGGTCGCCGCTCCGTTGAAGTTTATGTGTTGCAGTAATTACAGCTTTGGAAATATGCTTTTATAAAGCTTAGTTTCGAGTAATTCGTTTTACAGTAATTAAATATGTAAACTCGTCGTAAGAAGGGGTTGTAACGAAATGCGGTTTGATGTGCATTTCGTTATAGCCCCTTCTTTATTATTTTTGAAAAATTTGGTAAAATTAAGTAGCTAAAAACCCTATTTTATTCACAGTTGATTATTAGGCCATTGTGGAAAGGAAATACTTATGTTAAAAGAAGTAATCGTAGTCGAAGGCAAATCTGATATTCAGCAAATTGCCAAAGCTGTAGAGGCTGATTGTATTGCTACCGAAGGATTTACTTTACGCAAAGGGGTGTTGGAGCAAATACAAGTTGCCTATGAAAAAAGAGGTATTATTATTTTTACCGACCCTGACAGGGCGGGCGAACAAATTCGTCGTTTTTTGGCCAAAAAATTTCCGGATGCGCAACATGCGTTTATTTCTCGTGATTTGGCAACGGCTAATGACGATATCGGGATTGAACAGGCTCCGCCGGAAGCTATTCGTGAAGCGTTGGGTAAACTGCATACGCAGTCGCTTGAGTCTTCGGAAGAATTTACCATGCAGGATATGGTAGCTCATAACTTAACCGGTTCACCGCGCAGTGCGGACAATCGGGCTATTGCCGGTGCTAAATTAGGTATCGGGTATGGTAATAGCAAGCAGTTTTTATATCGTCTTAATCATTATGGCGTGACACGTGAAGGCTTTAATGATGCCATGCGCGATATTATGATCGGTTAGGATTTTTACCTTCTCAGTTGAAAGGAAATATATGCTGGAATCAATTATTGCGAGTCCTGAAGTAGTACATTATATATGTAAACGCTTTGGTATTCACATGAGTAAAAAGTTGGGACAAAACTTTCTCATCTCTCGTCATGTAGTAGATGATATTGTTAAAGCCGCCCAGCTGGTACCGGGTGAACCGGTATTGGAAATCGGACCGGGTATCGGTACGCTTACGCAGGGCTTAGCCCAGAGTAAAGCAGACGTTACGGCCGTCGAATTAGACCGACGCTTGCTGGAGGTATTAGATACAACGCTGGCAGGCTATGACAATGTAAATATTATTCACGGAGATATTTTAAAAGTAAATATTCCGGAACTTATGAACCATAAGCCGTTTAAAGTGGTGGCCAATTTGCCTTACTACATTACGACGCCTATTATTATGTCTTTATTGGAAATGAAACTTCCTATAGAGCGTTTGGTTGTTATGGTTCAAAAAGAAGTGGCTGAACGCATGGTAGCCGAACCGGGGACAAAAGCATACGGTGCCTTGTCGGTTGCGGTTCAATACTATACGGAACCGGATATCGTATTTGAGGTATCGCCGAAATCTTTCTTACCGCCGCCTGAAGTGACCAGCGCGGTAATTCGCTGTCGTTTGCGTAAAGATCCGCCGGTACAAGTAGCTGATGAAAAGCTTTTGTTCCGTGTAATTAAAGCAGCTTTTGCACAGCGTCGCAAAACCTTCAGCAATACTATGAAGACCACGGGGCTTGCCAAAGAGCAGATAACAGCTATTTTGGAAAAAGCCGGCATTGACGGTAATTTACGTGGTGAAACGTTCACTTTGGATGATTTTGCTGCTTTAGCCAATGCTTGGCATGAGCTTTACGGTAAAGCATAAATTTCTGTTTAAGGTAAAGCGTCGCGTAAATTGCCGTTTAAGGTAAAGCGCCTGCTATTAAAAGGATGTTTTGTACTTTAGCTTAAGTCGGTATTTTTAAAAGTATAATTAAATCCTGATTGATATCTGAATTTATCAGTCAGGATTTTTGAAGTTTAAAATTGAAGCGTATATTAACAATCAAATATAGTTAATAAGTTGAATATAGGAGTTATACGTAATGTTACGTAATTTGGGTAAAGTGTTAGGTGTTACCGCTATTTTAGTTGTATTTGCGGCGCTCGTTTTTTATTTTACGGCACCGGTATATACATTGCGGGGAGTGCCGGTTTTAAATTATCATCAAGTGAATGATGAAAAATTTTCGCCATTGACAATGAAAACATCCGATTTTAGAAGTCAAATGGCATATTTACAAGAACAAGGTTATCATGCGATTACCATGGAAGAATTATACGGTTATTTGCAAAACAATTTGCCGTTGCCAAGTAAACCGATTGTAATCACATTTGATGACGGCTATGTGGATAACTATACTGAAGCTATGCCAATCTTAAAAGAATACGGCATGAAAGCTACACTATTTATGATTGGCGACTCTATCGGCGCACCCGGATTTTTGTCGGCTGAACAGTTGAAAGAAATGGAAGCAAGTCATGTATTTGAAATAGAATCACATACTTATTCCCATAAGGATCTGACTAAAATGTCGGCTAATACGGTGGCTACCGAATTTAGCAAATCTAAAGACATTTTGGAAGCCACCTTAGGGCATCCGGTACAATACATAGCTTATCCGTGCGGATTTACTAATCCGCAGGTAGATGCCTTGGCTCAGGCGGCAGGTTATCGCTTAGCATTTACCGTTGATACAGGTAATGCCAGAACCGGTGAAAACCGCTTTAACCTGAATCGCATACCTGTATTTGAAGGCGACAATCCGTTACTCAGTATGCAATTACGTCTGCATTACGTAGAAATTATCGGCGGCTTGTGGTCATTACGTGACTTCCTGCTCGCTCACAACCATCCAACCTTGGCATCCATCGTGCCGTTATTCTAAGCTGAACAAAGGTCCCACACCGGAATCTGGCTACTTCGTATCAAAAGATTCCTTGCGTGGGATCTTTGTTCAGTGTGTGGGGGAGGTAAAAAGAAGAACTCGCAACGAAAACTAGGCTATTCCATAGCAATAGTTTTCTTATGCGAGTTCTTCTTTTTGTGGTGTGGGCTTATTCACAGCAACAACGGGGGCGGTAATTTAGGTATCCTATTCAGAGGAATAACTTCTCACTTTTCCAATCTCTCATCCTCTACGGAATCCTGCTGCGGGCCTGAATTAGAGTACTGCCGCACGCTGAATAAAAGAGGGGACAGGGAATTTTCTCTTGGCCGGTAAAGTGTTGAATTGAGATGACATATAAATAGAGATGGTTTGGGGAAGAAGTTTTGTAGAGCTCTCTTTTTGCAGATAACGTCTTAAATTGAGATGATATAAAAGAAATAGAAATGGTTCGTGTAAGAAAAGTTTTACAAGCGAAGCGCAGTCACTTTTCGGCACGAACCATTTCTATTTTATACTAAGTATTTAAGAATTTATCTGCCAAAAAGCACAGTCACTTTTTGGCTCAAACCATCTCTATTTTATATTATTGAATTTAAGGATTTACCGGCCAAAGAAAAACCTAAACCTCTTCATTCAGCGTCGGCGTTTCTAAGAAGACCACATCAGGATTCCGTTCCACAACCCAGCCCATTTGCCATTCATTACTGATCAAAATAACGGTTCTGCCACGATTATCTTTAACAGCCATGGCATTATCAAGGCCTTTGAGTTGTTTAATATCAACGTCACCTTTTACCCAGCGAGCAACGCTGTAAGGAAGGGAATCGGTAATCGGTTCAACACCGTACTCATTACGCAAACGGTACTGTAATACTTCAAATTGAAGCATACCGACAGCGCCAACAATGAAGGAGTCCATTGAATGCGGCTGTTCAAAAATTTGGACAGCACCTTCTTGAGCCAATTGCGTCATCCCTTTTTGGAATTGTTTACGTTTCATCGTGTCTTTTGGACTGACACGAGCAAAGAATTCCGGTGGGAATATAGGGAAGTCGCCGAAGGTTACTTTGTGATTTGAAGCACAAAGAGTATCGCCAACGCCCATGGTACCGGCGTCAAATACACCGATGATATCGCCCGGATAGGCTTCATCAATAATGGTACGTTCGGTAGCCAAGAATTGTTGAGGTTGAGCCAAACGAATGCTTTTACCCGATTGACGATGTAATACAGACATGCCTTTTTCAAATTTACCCGAGCAAATGCGCATGAAGACGATGCGATCATGATGATTAGGGTTCATGTTAGCTTGGATTTTGAAAACGAAAGCAGAGAAGTCTTCGGAAGTAGCTTCTACAGTTTCTTCCAAGGCTTTACGAGGAGCCGGTGATGGAGCGAGACTTAAGAATTTTTCTAAAAACGGTTTAACACCGAAGTTGGTCATGGCGGAGCCGAAGAACATAGGGGTTAATTCACCGGCACGTACGCGTTCGAAATCGAATTCGTCACCGGCAACATCGAGAAGTTCAATGTCATCAATTAAAGATTGGTGAACTTCTTCGCCCAATAATTCACGGAATGCGGGATCATCTACAGATTCTTTGGTAGAAGCCAATTTCTGCTGACCGTGAGTTTCGTCTTTGGCAAAAAGATCAACCGTGTGAGTTTCGCGGTCATAGATACCTTGATATTCACCGTTGATGCCCACCGGCCAGTTCATAGGCACGGCACGAATGCCCAAAGAGTTTTCAATTTCTTCCATAAGATCGAACGGATTGCGGCCGAAATGGTCGATTTTGTTGACGAAGGTAAAAATAGGAATACCGCGCTCTTTACAAACGGCAAAGAGTTTTTTCGTCTGAGCTTCCACGCCTTTCGCTACGTCTATGAGCATGACGGCACTGTCGGCAGCCATCAATGTACGATACGTATCTTCCGAGAAGTCCTGGTGACCCGGGGTGTCCAAGATATTGACGCGGCAACCGTCGTAATCGAATTGGAGTACAGAGCTGGTTACGGAGATACCACGTTGTTTTTCGATTTCCATCCAGTCGGAAACGGCATATTTTTGAGTTTTACGAGACTTTACGGAACCGGCCAAGTGAATCGCACCGCCGTAAAGGAGCAATTTTTCAGTTAATGTAGTTTTACCGGCATCCGGATGCGAAATAATCGCAAACGTGCGTCGGCGTTTAACTTCTTCTAAGAATGTCATGTTGTCACCTCATACAAATTATCTATCTTTAAAATTATATACTACTGACGGGGCTTTTGTCATTAAATTCATTTTATTAAATTTAATTGATTGACAATTAAGCAGCAATGTTTAACGTGATGATTCATTCAACTATCAATAGCACCGTTGATGCTGATTCATATCACTGGTGTCGATTCATATTATTAGTGACGATTCATACTATTGGTGCGAGTCTGTTCCTTTTATGTACGTTCGGTTTAGTGTATAATAGAACAGACAAAGGAGGGCCTATGAGATTATTTATTGCCGAAAAGCCCAGCATGGGGCGAGAAATAAGTAAATATTTACCGGAGCAAAAGAATGTACAAAAACGCGACGGTTTTATTGTGCAAGGCGATGATGTGGTGACTTGGGCCTTCGGACATGTACTGGAGCAATTGCAACCCGGTGATTATGATGAACGGTATCAGCGTTGGAATGCGGCGGACTTGCCGATTGTGCCGGATGAATGGCAGCTCAAAATAACGGAAAGCAGTGCCAAGCAGTTCCGAACGATAAAAAAACTGATTGAAGATGCGGATACGATTGTTAACGCCGGTGACCCGGACCGCGAAGGACAGTTATTGATTGACGAGATTTTAGTATATGTTAATAATCAAAAACCGGTACAACGTATTTTGCTGAATGCGCTCGATGAAAAATCAATTCGTGCGGCTTTGGGCGATTTGCGAGATAATAAAGATTTTTATAATTTGCAACAATCCGCTTTGGCCAGAGCTCGTGCGGATTGGCTCATAGGGATGAACTTATCCCGTGCATATACCTTACAGCAACGGCGTCAGGGAAATAAAGTTACCTTTCCAATCGGTCGTGTAAAAACGCCGACACTGGCGCTTGTAGTTCGTCGTGAGCGGGAACTGGAAAACTTTGTGCCGGTAGACTATTTTACGTTAAAAGTCTTATATAAACATCCAAACGGCAGCTTTTGGGCCACTTGGCAGCCTAAAGATGATCAGATTGGCCTCGATCCGGAAGGGCGTTTAATTAAAAAGGCCGTTGCCGAGGAATTGGCAAAGCGGTTGATGGACGGTAAAACAGGCGTTATTTCTAAGCGTGAAAAGACGAAAAAGAAAGAGGCTCAACGGTTGCCTTTATCTTTATCGGTTTTGCAGGTTGTGGCGGGAAAAGCATATGGCTACGATCCGCAGCAGGTATTGGATACGGCTCAAAAACTATATGAAAAGAAATTGACTACCTATCCGCGTTCCGATTGTGATTATTTACCGAACAATCAATTTGAAGATCGTCATGCTATTTTACAGAATTTAAGTAAAAACAGCGGTGTTATCGGCGAATGGGCACAGGGAGCCGATGTATCCATTAAATCGCGGGCTTGGAATGATAAGAAAATCACAGCTCACCATGCGATTATCCCTACGACAGTGGCTTGTAATATGGCGACTTTGCCGGAGATGGAGCGAAATATATATTTCCTTATAGCTCAGTCGTATATAACGCAGTTTTATCCGGAACATGAATATGAACAAACCCGCTTAACTGTGACACAATGTGATGAGGAATTTGTCGCTCACGGTCGAGTTATATTAGTAGTCGGTTGGAAGGCTTTGTATCAGAAACCTAAGAAGGATGCCGATTCGGCGGATGATACTAATGATTCGGACGACATGGCGCCAAATGATGAGGATTCAGATGCTCAGGAATCCGGTAAGAAACGTAAACAACCGATTGAAGAGAGCGGCGAATTGCCTAATGTGAAAAAGGGAGATGCCGTCGAAGTAGATAATATTGCCATTGATGCGAAACAAACCAAACCGCCGAGTCGTTTTACGGCAGCTACTTTGTTGCAAGCTATGAAAGAGATTCATAAATATGTGAAAAACGAAGAGTTGAAAAAGCAATTAAAGGCGGTTTCGGGGATTGGTACGGAAGCAACAAGGGCTACCATTATAGATGAGCTTATAACCCGTAAATTTATGTCTGCCAAGGGTAAAAAGAAAGTAATTCAGCCTACTGCATTGGGCTATACTTTGGTGGATGCGTTGCCGGAAGAAATGCTGTATCCCGATGAGACAGCTCTTTGGGAAGAACGCTTGGCGGCTATCAGCGAAGGACAAGATACATTAAATTCTTTTTTAAACGATCAAGTTGAGTTCTTAAAGAGCCTGATTAATAAAGCCAATAGCGGTATGAATATGGACGGTCTTGATACGGACGGATTCCATATTGTGAGTACGGTGCGAACTGTTAAGCGCCCAAATGGGGCGGAAAACGGAAATGCGGTTAATCGCAACGGCAGGACAGGAAATTTATCTCAAGAAGAGTTGAGTAAACTGGAGGATTGTCCGCGTTGCGGAAAGGGGAAATTGCAACTTCGAAACGGTAAATTCGGTGAGTTTTACGGCTGTACGGCGTATCCAAAGTGTAACTTTACCAAACCGGTTGCCGGAACTTCGGCAAATCCGGGGCAATTAAATTCGCTGGGGACCAATAATAATCGGGCTCGTTTTGGGGTTACAAATGATGAAGCTATAGATCCGCAGGTGACAGCAGCACTGGCTGCGGCTAAGGAACGGGGGACTTTACAGTATAAATGCCCACGTTGCGGTGAAGGGTATTTGGTGGCTGTTTCTCGTAACGGTAATATCAGTTGGACTTGTGCCAATCAGCCTAAGTGCCGTACTACAGTAGCAGATGTGGACGGTAAGCCGGTTGTTTTCAAATAACAAAAGAAACTAAATATGGTAAGATGACTTACCTATAAAAATAGGACTACTCGTATAAGCACGTTGTTCGTCGAACTTTGTGTTAATGAGTAGTCCTATTTGTGTTAGTAACTAGAAGTATTCTATTATTCTATTTCTTACAACAGAAGTTTGTTATTGGTCGGTCTTAACGGGAGCGACGACGTCTAGTGTTTACGCCTTTATGGCCGGTAGCTTTATGACGTTTGGCTTTGGTAGCCTGATAAGAAGATTTAATAGCCGGCTTTTTAGAAACGGTGGCTTTTTTAGGTGCTTGGGCACGACCTTTAGTTTTAACCTGACCGTCGGTTGTGTATTTTGTAAGAGTTGCCTCGATGGCACGTTCAATACGGCGAAGCCAAGGTTCATCGGCTTGAGTAGCATAGGTAATAGCAATGCCGTTTGTGCCGGCGCGACCGGTACGGCCGATGCGATGAATGTAATAATCTACATCGTGAGGAACATCATAATTATATACATGGCTGATGCCTTCGATATCAATACCGCGAGCGGCAATATCGGTAGCAACTAAAATTTGTGTGCGCGCACGAGCAAAGTCACGCAATATTTGAGTGCGTCGTCCCTGTGTTAAATCGCCGTGTAATTCGCCGATATTAAAGCCTGCTGCCGTCAATTCGTAGGATAATTTAATGGCACCTTCTTTTTTATTGCAGAAAACAATGGCTAAATATGGATTATCTTCGCGGAGTTGAGCCATTAAGCGGTCCAATTTTTCTTCCGGTTTTACCATAATAACCTTTTGTTCGATTGTATCTAAGGTTACATTATTACCCTTTACGGTTACGGACATCGGTTTTTTCATATAGGTTTTGGCCAAGCTGCGAATACGGTCCGGTACGGTAGCGGAGAAGAGCAGTAATTGGCGATTGGCATTGGTTTTTTCAATAAGTGATTCAACGTCCGGCAAAAAGCCCATATGGAGCATTTGATCCGCTTCGTCAAGTACTACACGGCGTACAGTATCAAGATGTAAGGAACCGCGTGTTGCATGATCTAATAAACGGCCCGGAGTACCCAGGATTACATGAGGGCGACGACCGAGTTGTTGTAACTGACCTTCAATAGTGCGACCTCCGATGAGGGGGAGAATATCCACACCTAAAATATCGCCGATAGCCTTACCTTCATCGGCAATTTGTTTTACCAGTTCGCGAGTCGGTGCAATAATAAGTGCCTGTTCCTGAAAAACTTCAACGTTAACGCGTTGCAATACAGGAAGAAGGAAGGCTAATGTTTTACCGGTACCGGTTTGGGCCATGGCGATTAAATCGTTTCCCTTAAAGGCCGGCGGAATAGCTTGCTCTTGGATAGGCGTAGGCTCTTTAATTCCTTGTTTAGCCAAGGACTCTATAAGCTCAGGCACAACGCCGAGTGTTTGAAATGATTTCATATATATCTCCTTATCTTTAATTAGTAATACTTTGAGTAATGATTCCTATAGGGGAATAGGTAACTTCATTAATTAGCAGTTAAAATTTGATTTCGCTCAATAAGTAGGAATCATTGGCATTAAATTAGCTAAATATATTTTTATTATATCATATGTAGAAGATTTATATAAAAGAATCGATATGTTTAGTGTAATTTGAACTCAATTGCATAGTTTTTTTGCGAAATATATATTTTAATAATTCATTGAGAATAAGTATTTAATTGATAATATTTTGATAACAGTTAAACTTTTACTTAAATCAATAATAAAAGAGAAAATATTTCAAATGAGAATGAGAACGTTGAGAGTTGACAATATGTTGAATAGCTATAAATGCAGGAGTGATAATGAATATTCAACAATTTCTATCTGCATTCATAAGATTCGATATTGAAAATAGTTATTGATTTTCTCGGTGGCTATGTTATAATTTAATTGTAATTTTTTATCAGTTTCAGTGCAGTACTAAAGCAAATTTTTGAAGATGAGTTTGTTTTTGTTCGGCCAGAAGGAGGTGTAAGATTGTGATAAAATCATTGGCGTCGATGAAGGCCGGTGAAGCGGGCACGATTCAAAAGTTGCGCGGTTCCGGCAACATCAAACACCGTCTCGTTGACATGGGCTTGGTGCCCGGGACTTTCGTGCGTGTTATGAAATACGCACCGTTGGGTGATCCGATTGAAATTAAAGTTAAGAACTTTGATTTAGCCTTGCGTGTGAGCGAAGCAGAAACTATTGATATTGAAGTGAGTCAGGAGGCCTAGAATGAGCGACCAAAATACCACGTCCATTCGCATTGCTTTGGCCGGTAATCCGAACTGTGGTAAAACAACTATTTTTAATAATATTACCGGTGCCAAACAACATGTTGGTAACTATCCCGGTGTAACGGTAGAAAAGAAAGAAGGGGAATGTACCTTCAGCGGTAAAGATTTACTCTTTATTGACTTACCGGGTACATACAGTTTAACAGCTCGTTCCCTTGATGAATTAGTAGCTCGTAATGTTATCATTAATGATGAACCGGATGTTCTCGTAAACGTTATTGATGCGTCTAATTTGGAACGTAACTTATATTTAGCGGCACAATTGTTGGAATTGGAACGTCCGATTGTAATGGCACTTAACATGTCTGATGTGGCCAAAGAAATGGGTGTTCACATTGACATTAAGAAATTAAGTGAAATGACCGGTGCCACTATTGTTGAGACTGTAGGTCGTAACAATGTGGGGACTACCGAATTGTTGCAAGCTGTAATTGATGTTGCTAAAGAAGCTAAAAAGCCGAGTGCTACCATTAATTACGGTCCTGTACTTGAACCGGCTATTACCGATATTGTTAATGAACTTGAGAAAGCAGACAGCATTACCTATCCGTTGCGTTGGGTAGCTATTAAATTATTGGAAGCCGACCCTGATGTAATTAAAAAAGTAAAAGCCTTTGATCGTACCGAAGCCGTATTGGCTAAAGCAGAACAGTGGCGCGACGAACTAAAAGATAAAGTAGATTTAGAAATTATTTTCCAAGAATTCCGTCACAGCTTTGCCGTTGCTACATATAATAATGCTTTAAAAGGTACGCCTAAGGAAATCGAAACACGTTCCGACCGTATCGATAAAGTGCTTACACATCGTATTTGGGGCTTACCTATTTTCGTATTCGTAATGTGGCTCTTATTTAACCTCGTTAATACAATCGGTGCGTATCCGCAAGGTTGGATTGAAGACGCCTTTACAGCTCTCGGTGACTGGGCCGGTGCGGTAATTCCGGAAGGGCAGTTAAATTCCCTCGTAGTTGACGGGATCATCGCCGGTGTCGGCGCGGTAATGAGTTTCGTACCGCTTATTGTGCTTTTATTCTTGGGTATTGCGTTCCTTGAAGATACCGGGTATATGGCGCGTGCCGCTTTCGTAATGGACCGTATCATGTGTGCCTGCGGTTTACACGGTAAATCCTTCATTCCCCTCCTTATGGGTTATGGTTGTAGTATTCCTTCTATTATGGGTGCTCGTATCTTGGATAACAACCGCGATCGAATGATTACGATTCTTGTTTCACAGTTTATGACATGTAGTGCTCGTTTGCCGGTATATACATTGTTTATCGGGGCGTTCTTCCCGGTAGCACAACGCGGTAATGTATTGGCTGCCATTTACTTTGCCGGTATCGTATTGGCTATTGTAATGGCTAAAATATTCCGTAAATTCTTGTTCCCGGGCGAATCCGAACCATTTGTTATGGAATTACCGCCATACCATATGCCGACTATTAAGAGCGTGTTAATGCATATGTGGGAACGTGCTTTCTTATATCTTAAAAAAGCAGGTACTTTCATTTTAGCAGCTTCCGTATTGATTTGGTTCTTGGCATCTTATCCGCAGGATGTTCCGATGTCCCAAGACTTTGATGCGGCTCGCAATCAAGTAACGCAAGAATATGAAGCTCGTGATAATGCAATCTTACTTCAGTACGGTATTGCTACTGACGAACAAAAAGCGCCGGTTATGGCACTCGTTGACAAAATGACTTCTATCCAGGCAGAACAGGATGAAGCTGCGGCTGACGAAGAGGAAGAAGAAATCGGTGATGAAGGTCTTAACGGTGAAGCAGCAGCTGCTACTACCGATGTAGCTCCTGCAGAAGCGGCCCCTGAAGTTCCTGACTACTTCCACAATCTTGAAGTAGCTAATGCTGATGCGTTCCCGGTTGCTTGGGCAATTTACTTAAATAATCAAGAAAAAGACGAAGCTATCGGTGAACTTGATCAGAAGGAAGCAACTGAAAAATTAGAAGGCTCTTATGTAGCTTCTATCGGTAAATTCATTGAACCGGTTATGAGACCGCTTGGTTTCGATTGGAAGATGAGCGTATCCTTAGTTACAGCTTTTGCAGCTAAGGAAGTTATGGTAAGTACCTTAGGTACAATTTACTCTATTGCAGCCGATGCAGACAATGAACAACCATTGCAAGTTTACTTACGTCAAGACCCTTCATTCACGCCACTTGTTGCAGTTGGTTTGATGATGTTCGTTCTTATTTATCCGCCATGTTTTGCGGCTATGGCCGTATTCAAACGTGAAGCCGGCGGCTGGGGCTGGTTAGGCTTCTTCGTTCTTTACTCTACAGCATTAGCGTGGGTAGCAGCCTTTATCGTCTACAATGGCGGTCACTTATTGGGATTCCATTGATTAAAAAAACGTTATAAATTAAATGAATTAAAACTGAAATGCGTTTTTCTGTTAAGTTATTAGCTTGTTCCTATGAAAGTCTAAATGAGAATTAACTGCTGATAATCGTTGAGAATGTAACACCAATCAATATTTTCTCAAGATTTTTAACAAATCACTATTGATTATTAATTAAGGATGGTGTATTATAATGGAGAACCTAATAGTATATCTTATCGGATTAATCGCTGTATTATTTGTTGCTCGTAAGGCATATAAAACGCTTAGCGGTAAAGGCGGATGCAGTTGCGGCGGTAACGGTAACGGCAAGAAAAAAGACATGTCTGAAGCCGGTTGCGGCTGTGGTTGCGGGGGCAACAAATAGGATTTCATAAGGGTAATGACTGACGAATACAGTGTATTCGATTGATTTACGGCAAAAGTAGCCAAGGTTCGGGTAGACCTTGGCTATTTTTATAAAGCAGTAGGTGCTTAAACTATTTATTGTATATGCACTGGGTGCATTACATCGTGTAGAGGAAAGGTGAGATTTTTATGTTTAACATCAACAAAGACAAAGTAAAAAACGCTAATTTATTCGCAGCCGGCTTGGCTCTCGGTACAGTTGGTCTTAAAGTTTTGACCAGTAAAGACGCTAAAAAGGTATATGCTAATGTAGTGGCTGCCGGCCTTCGTGCTAAGGAAAGCGTATTGCAGACAGCTGAAAAAGTACAGGCTTCCAGTGGTAGCATTTTAGCTGATGCACAAGAAATTAATGAAAATCGTCATAAAGAAGAAGCTTTATTCGAAGAAGAACAAGCAGAAAAAGCTGAAGAAAAGGGTGAATAATTAATATGTTGAAGTTTTCGGTTATTCAAAGATTATCGAAACGTCTTCATGTTACTGTCTCCGGCCACTTGTTTGATGATGCGGAAGCCGCTTATTTAGAAGCGACTTTATTGCAGAATCCGGCTATAGAAAAAGCTCAGTTCTTTACGCGTTCACGAGACCTTATCATCAACCATACGGGCGATGAATTAGCTGTTCGTGATGCCTTGGTGGCACTCAACGATTTGGATTTCGCCGATGCACCGGCATTGACGGAATACTCACCGCGACTTGTTAACAAACAATACAAAGAGTCTATGATTAGTCAGACTCTCATGTACTTGGGGAAAAAGATATTGTTACCTGCACCGGTTAATATGGTGTGGTCTTGGTTTAATGCTTTAAAGTTTGCTAAAAAAGCGGTGTCCATGTTATGGCATCGTAAATTAACCGTAGAAGTATTGGACGGCGTAGCGATTACCGTATCCTTATTGCGCGGTGATGTATCTACGGCGGGTGCCGTTATGTATTTGTTGGGTATCGGTGAGACCTTGGAAGAATGGACTCTTCGTAAGTCTGTACTTAACCTGGCTGAAAGTATGTCGCTTAATGTAGATAAAGTTTGGGTTAAAGTCGATGGCGTTGAAGTAAGTCGACCTGTAGCGGACGTTGCAGAAGGCGATCTTGTTGTCTTACGCCAAGGTGAAGTCGTACCGCTGGACGGTGTAGTAGTAGAAGGTGTTGTCCTTGTTAATGAAAGCTCTATGACAGGGGAACCGGAACCGGTTCGTCGCGATGAAGGAACTTCGGTATATGCCGGTACGGTAGTAGAAGAGGGGCATTGTCTCATTGAAGTACGGGGGAACTCGAAATCATCGCGTTATGAACAGATTGTGGCGCTTATTGAAGAATCGGAGCAAATGAAATCCGGTATGGAACAAAAAGCGTTCCATATGGCCGATAAATTGGTACCAATCAGTTTTGCCGGCACTATTTTGACCTACTTACTCACGCGAAATACGATGAAAGCACTGTCGTTTTTGATGGTTGATTTCTCTTGTGCTTTGAAATTGAGTATTCCGTTGGCTGTTTTATCTGCTATGGAAGAAGCCTCTAAACGGGGTATTACGGTTAAAGGCGGTAAGTATTTGGAACAAATCGCCGCAGCTGATGTTGTCGTTTTTGATAAAACGGGAACATTGACGAAAGCGGAACCTGTATTTGAACAAATTATTACGTTTGAAGGCCATGATCCGGAAGAAATGCTCTTGTTGGCCGCCTGCCTGGAAGAACATTTCCCACATTCTATGGCGAAAGCGGTTGTTAATGCGGCCGATCAGCATAATTTACCGCACAAGGAAAAACACTCGTCTAAAGTTGAATATATTGTGGCACATGGTATTGCTTCTAAAGTAGGCAATCGTAAATGCCGTATCGGTAGTGCACACTTTATTTTTGACGATGAAAAAGTTGTAATTCCGGAAGGGGAACAGGAAAAATTCGACAATTTGCCGGATTTCTCCTCTCATTTGTACTTAGCCATCAGCGGTTGTTTGGCAGCCGTACTTTGTATTAAAGATCCGGTTCGTGACGAAGCAAAACAGGTTGTTAAAGAGCTTCACGAATTAGGCATTAAAAAAGTCGTTATGATGACCGGTGACAGTAAACGCAATGCAGAACGTGTAGCACGTGAAATCGGCATTGACGAAGTGTATGCGGAAGTATTGCCGGGGGATAAAGCGGCTTATGTAAAGAAAGCTAAAGATGAAGGCTATACGGTAATGATGGTTGGCGACGGTATTAACGATTCGCCGGCATTGTCGGAAGCTCATGTAGGCGTTGCGATGAATGAAGGGGCACCGATTGCTCAAAAAATCGCTAATGTTACGGTTTCCTCCGATAATCTTGCCAGTCTTGTTGATTTGCGACGCATTGCTATGCGTTTGATGGATCGCATTCAGTTTAATTACAATTCCATCGTCGGCGTTAACGGCGCGTTGGTAGGCCTTGGTTTGTTCCAAGTATTGACACCGAGCACGACGGCATGGATGCATAATATGTTCACCTTAGGTATCGGTTTGCGCAGTATGACACCATTGTTACCGGCTAAAACAGCGGACGATGGGGAGATTATTGAAACAACGGCACAGGTCGTAGCGTAAGCATACATAGAGTAAAAATAAGTGACATTAAGGCGGTGTTCTTCGGAACACCGCCTTTTACAGTTGAGTTTTAGCGTGTCCTATAGTAGAATAATACTGTTAAGATAAGGATGTAGGAGGTTTTTACTATGAAAGTCCTCACGGATATTTTGAGGCGCACGCTATATATGAGTTTTTTCATCATATTGGTACCCTTAGGCGCCTACACTATTCATAACGGTTCCAGTGCCATGGTGGCGTTGGTCAGTTATTTAGTGTTGTCGTTATTGGTGCCGGTGGCGTATTTATCTTCGAAGCGAAGTGGTTTCGGTCCGGAAGAAAAGCGTGTAGGCCGTATTTATTATATATTGGGCTGGTTCCTTGTTCAGCTCGCAACATATCAAAGTTTTTTTGTGGGTGATTTTGCTTTTCTCTGGGCACTGCCAAGTGTGGGCCGTGATATAGCCTTTGTTATTGTAATGTATTTGCAGGTATCACTTTCATTGGTGGTCGGCTATATTCTGAATTCGCTCATTTCCGGGAGGGCCGCTAAATGATAAAAAATGTATTACGCATGTTTGTTTTAAATCTGGCTATTGTATTACCGATTACTATGATTATATTGGCCTTGCAAGGTGTTTCTTTAGGCATGGTAGCCTTCTTGGTGCTTTCGTTTCTGACACCTATGGTACTTCGTAGGCAAGACCGTTTACAACAATTTTTGACCTATCCGTGGCGTAACAGTTTGTATGCTTACAGTTGGATTTGGTGTTTAACCTTTTTCTTCTTAGGTGACAGCGTAATCCCATTTGCTATTGCAACCGGTAGCATGGGCCTTATTATGGTTGGTTGGATTGCAGTCTTTTCGATCTGTCTGTTGGCTATGACTTTAGTAGCTGTTATTCTGACGCTTTATGCCGAACGTCCACGTTTTAATTGCTGGTTCGATGATTCTTTGGATATGGCTGTTTACTCATTGCCTGTGCCGATGCTTTTATTAGGGGACGTGTTATTTTTAAATGTGCCCGATCCTATTTTGGCAGCACAACTTAGTCCCCAAGTGTTTACCTTTTTACAACTTTGGCTCTATGGTTTTGTTATTTGGACTATGGCGGTTATTGCCATTTATCTTCATCCTCGGATGGGGCAAAAACAAGGCTTACGCTTAGCACGTATTATGGTGACTGCTTTGATATGGCTCGCTATTAACGGACATTTAATGTATGGTTGGAAGCCGGACTTCTTTATGGAGTTGTTATATTTCATGATGCCGGTATTCCAAGGCAATTGGCTGGTTTATATTACACCGGGCTTACTGGAATTTGTGATACTCGCCATGTCCGTAGGTGTAGGTTTACTTTTGGAAGATCTTATTTTGAAACGGCAGGCAAAATAAATTTTCTATGATATAATGTATAACTGTTTGAAAATGGGTGATTGAGATTTTACAGCGCAATTGTATGAATTTGAATATGTATTTCGACTTATATCCGAATAGGAATGAGAACGGAGGTTTTTTTACATGGAAAAAGATAATATGGATACGAAAAGTCCGTATCCGCGTCAGCGATTCAGCTTGCGACAATTAACTGTTATCGGTTTGTTGTCGGCATTAACCGTAGTACTGGGTGTCAGCGGGTTAGGATTTATTCCGATTCCACCGATTTATGCGACTATCTTGCATATTCCGACTTTAATCGGGGCATTACTGGAAGGCCCAAAAATCGGTATGGTTATCGGTTTTATTTTCGGGTCTTACAGTTTGGTTCAAAACTTCGTACAGCCAAACATTATGTCTTTCGTATTTTTAAACCCGATTATTTCCATATTACCACGTATGTTAATCGGACCTATTGCTTACTATGTGTACCGTTATTTACCGATTAAAAGGCCTTTATGGCGTGTTATGATTGCCTTATTTGTCGGTACTATTGTGCATACTGTAATGGTAATGGGGTTGATTTACCTTATTTATGCAGAACCGTATGCAGCAGCAAAAGGGATTCCTGTAGACCATGTGGCGAATATTGTTATCGGTGTAGCCGTATTCCACGGACCGCTTGAAGCATTGGCGGCTGTTGTAGTAGGGACACCGGTAGTCATGGCGATCAGGGCTAAACTTAAAACAGATAAATAATATGTTAAACCATTAGCCCCGACGTCATGTCGGGGCTTTTTGAATGTATATATTGATATATGAATATATATTGATAAATGAGGAAATAAGCCTTAAAAAATATTGAGCTGTTTAAATATGGAGTTTGTAAGAATGAATATTTTTTAGAAAGAGAGGCGATGAAATGAATATTCAAATTAATTGGCGCAAATGGCGCATTTCATCCGTGTTAATGGCCGGCTTGTTAGTCGGTGCGACTGTACTTGGAGGCTGTGGTTTGGGGGATAAGAGTGGGGACTCCGGTAAAGGGGGATTGCCGGTAGTGGCTACCGTGTATCCGGCCTATGATATTGCGAAACAAGTAGGCGGGGATAAGGTGAATGTAAGTTTATTGGTGCCGCCGGGAACGGAACCTCATGATTGGGAACCAACCGTTAAAGATTTAAAGGCCGTAGGCCAAGCTAAGGTATTTATTTATAACGGTGCCGGTTTAGAACCAAGTGAAAAGTTATTGGCACCGGATAATTTAAAAGAGGCTAAGCCGGTAGAATTGGCAAAATCAGTTGAGGTAATGCCGATTAAATCCATTGATATCGATAATGAAACGGAAACAGAAACCGGCCACGATCATGATCATCACACTGATGCAGCTCATCATGACGATGACGGTCATGATCATCATCATCATGGCACGGTGGACCCTCACATTTGGTTGAATCCGATGAATGTGGCAAAAGAAGTGGACGCTGTAGTGGCGGCCTTTAGTGAAGCAGATCCGGCGAATAAAGACTATTACGAAGCAAACGGTAAAGCGTATAAAGAAAAATTGACAGCTTTAGATGCACAATATCAGGCGTTTGCTCAAACAATCTCGAATAAAGATTTAGTTGTAACTCATGAAGCATTCGGCTATTTTGCCAATCGTTACGGTTTCACGCAATTGGGTATCATGGGGGTAGCACCGGATGCGGAACCTACACCGGAACGGATGGCATCGATTATCAGTTTTGTAAAAGCGCACAAGGTAAAGGCTATTTTCAGCGAAGAATTGGTTAATCCTAAATTAGCAGAAGCTATTGCTAAAGAAACGGGCACTAAGGTGTATATGCTGAATCCGGTAGAAGGTTTGACGGAAGAGCAAATGAAAGCGGGCACTACCTATTTATCCGTTATGGAGGATAATTTGAAGGTTTTGAAAACAGCGTTAGGCGGTCAATAATACTTCTTTTATAAACACGTCAAAGGTTGCTTTAGGTGATTTATAATACTTTTTGGAGGCTGAAAAGGAAAGCGTATTATCAACGTATTTCTCAATCACATATGGGGTATTGATATTTCGCATTGACTGAAGTATTGCTGATTACCGCGTTACTGTGATAAAATATGAGTAATGTATAGTAGTATTTTGAGGAGGTTGAACACCATGGCAAAACGAATTCTACAATCTTTTTTAGAAAGAGAGGCGATGAAATGAATATTCAAATTAATTGGCGCAAATGGCGCATTTCATCCGTGTTAATGGCCGGCTTGTTAGTCGGTGCGACTGTACTTGGAGGCTGTGGCTTGGGGGATAAGAGCGGGGACTCCGGTAAAGGGGGATTGCCGGTAGTGGCTACCGTGTATCCGGCCTATGATATTGCGAAACAAGTAGGCGGGGATAAGGTGAATGTAAGTTTATTGGTGCCGCCGGGAACGGAACCTCATGATTGGGAACCAACCGTTAAAGATTTAAAGGCCGTAGGCCAAGCTAAGGTATTTATTTATAACGGTGCCGGTTTAGAACCAAGTGAAAAGTTATTGGCACCGGATAATTTAAAAGAGGCTAAGCCGGTAGAATTGGCAAAATCAGTTGAGGTAATGCCGATTAAATCCATTGATATCGATAATGAAACGGAAACAGAAACCGGCCACGATCATGATCATCACACTGATGCAGCTCATCATGACGATGACGGTCATGATCATCATCATCATGGCACGGTGGACCCTCACATTTGGTTGAATCCGATGAATGTGGCAAAAGAAGTGGACGCTGTAGTGGCGGCCTTTAGTGAAGCAGATCCGGCGAATAAAGACTATTACGAAGCAAACGGTAAAGCGTATAAAGAAAAATTGACAGCTTTAGATGCACAATATCAGGCGTTTGCTCAAACAATCTCGAATAAAGATTTAGTTGTAACTCATGAAGCATTCGGCTATTTTGCCAATCGTTACGGTTTCACGCAATTGGGTATCATGGGGGTAGCACCGGATGCGGAACCTACACCGGAACGGATGGCATCGATTATCAGTTTTGTAAAAGCGCACAAGGTAAAGGCTATTTTCAGCGAAGAATTGGTTAATCCTAAATTAGCAGAAGCTATTGCTAAAGAAACGGGCGCTAAGGTGTATATGCTGAATCCGGTAGAAGGTTTGACGGAAGAGCAAATGAAAGCGGGCGCTACCTATTTATCCGTTATGGAGGATAATTTGAAGGTATTAAAAACGGCTTTAGGCGGGCAATAATACATCATATTAGCCTGAAAAGAATTGACGGATTATCAACGTATTTCTCAACCACATATGGGGTATTGATATTTCGCATTGACTGAAGTATTGCCGATTACCGCGTTACTATGTTAAAATATGAGTAACGTATAGTAGTATTTTGAGGAGGTTGAACACCATGGCAAAACGAATTCGTACAATCAACACTGAATCTTTACAGAAAACTGCTAAAACCGGTGGTTGCGGCGAATGCCAGACTTCTTGCCAGTCCGCTTGCAAAACAAGCTGCACTGTAGGCAACCAGGTTTGTAAACAGAAATAAGATTTCTTATCTGTTTTGATACGTCAATGATCCGATAAGACCCAATCATTATTTGATAGTGATTGGGTCTTATTTTATTTTCATAATTTAAAACAACCCAATCTATGCAAAATTAATAAATTGGATTTTTGGAAAGGGCTTGTATGTCATTATTTCATATATGGTAGAACCTTTTTTTTAAGCTAAAAGTAGATAAATGATGTATAATATATAGGGTAGTAGTAACTATTAAATATATGGAGGTACCATGTTAGAATTAAAACCAATGATTCACAAATTCAAGATGAAGGATAAGTATTTCTGTCTTGATGTAAATAGCGGTATTATTCACGTTATTGATGAATTTACCGATAAAGTGCTCGATATTTATGATGGCACCAATCGTGAAGCAGTTCATCAGGCTTTTGACGGCGTTGAATCACCGGCTGAAATCGACGAATTATTAGACGAATTGGATTCTTTGATTAAAGATGAAATGCTCTATGCACCAATGTCTGAAGATTTCAAATTAGTGGCAGCGGAAGAACCGATTGTTAAGGCTTTATGTCTTAATATTGCTCATGACTGCAACTTGGCTTGTCGTTATTGCTTTGCCAGCCAGGGCGATTACGGCGGAGTAAAACGTGAACTCATGAGTTTTGATGTGGCTAAACGAGCTGTTGATTTCTTAATCTCTATGAGTGGTCCTCGTCAACATTTAGAAATAGATTTCTTTGGCGGCGAACCGCTCATGAACTGGGAAGTTGTTAAACAGACCATCGAATATGCCGAAAAAGTTGGGGCTGAACACAATAAGATTTTCAAAATGACTATGACCACCAACGGTGTGTTATTAACTCAGGAAAAAATCGATTACCTCAACGAACATAAATTGAGTATGGTATTGTCCATTGACGGTCGTGAAGAAGTGCATAATCATATGCGTCCAAGCGCCGGCGGCACGGATACGTATAAAACAGTGGCTAAAAACCTTGTTAATGCCGTTAAACAACGTCATGGTCTCGAATACTATGCACGCGGTACGTATACGCACAATAACCTTGATTTTACCAAGGACGTTATTGCCATGTCCGACCTCGGTTTCGAACATTTATCTATGGAACCGGTAGTAGGTAAAGAAGGGGACTATGTACTTCGTGAAGAAGATTTGCCGGCTTTGATGAAAGAATACGAAAAGCTTGCCGATTTGTATTTGGAACGTCAAAAAGAAGGCTGGGGTGAAAAGTTCAACTTCTTCCACTTCCGTATGGACTTATATCGCGGACCTTGTATGGCTAAACGTTTGCGCGGTTGCGGTGCCGGTCATGAATATATGGCTATCGTACCGAACGGCGATATTTACCCATGCCATCAGTTTGTCGGTCGCGACGGCTATGTATTGGGCAATGTATACGAAGGGCTTAAGAACTTTGATATTCCGCGTGAATTCCGCAATACTCATGTGTTTACGAAACCTACCTGTGCTGCTTGCTGGGCTAAATTCTTCTGCTCCGGCGGTTGTCATGCCAATAATGAAACCTTTACCGGCACCATTAAGGAACCGTATGCACTTGGCTGTGAATTGCAGAAAAAACGCATTGAATGTGCCATCATGATTCAGGCTGAGCTTGATGAATTGCGTGAACAGGGAATTGTGCCGAAGGAGGATCCGGCCTTCCAGGAACGCAAACAGCATAATTGGATGTAAAACTAAATACCGTATAACAAGTAAGCAAATAGTATATTACAAAGGAACTATTTATGAAGCGACAAGGTATACGATTTACAGGGATAGTACAGGGGGTCGGATTCCGCCCCCTTATTGCGGTTGTAGCACGTGAATTGGGTCTCACGGGTTTTGTCTATAATGATGATGCGGGCGTTTATGTAGAAGTTGAGGGCACGGAGAAAGCATTGGCAAAATTCGTTGATGCCGTAAAAGAGCGAAAAGGACCGATAGCACGCATTGACTCAGTCAATGTAAAGGAGATTTCGTTAAAAGATGACAGCTTATTTGTTATCGCCCCTTCGCCGGCAGGTAAACAACCGGCTACGTTTATCGGGGCCGATACGGCGCCGTGCGAGGCATGCCGCCATGAATTGCACGACCCTATGAACCGCCGTTTTCACTACGGCTTTATTAACTGTACCCATTGCGGGCCTCGCTATACGATTGTGGAAACAGTGCCTTATGACCGTAAATTTACGTCCATGAAGGAGTTTCCGCTCTGTGATGCTTGCAAGGCAGAATATGAGTCTGAAAGTAATCGAAGATATCATGCAGAACCGAATGCTTGTCCCGTGTGCGGACCGCAGTACACTTTATATGAAGTAATTAACGGAGAGATTCATCCTACGGCGACGGAACTGGATCCGTTAACATTGGGGCGTGACTATGTCATGACCGGCCATATTATTGCTTTTAAAGGTGTAGGCGGTTATCACTTGGTGTGTGATGCCACTAATGTGGCCGCCGTTATGGCACTTCGTGAACGTAAACAACGACCTCATAAGCCTTTGGCCGTTATGGTAGATTCTTTGGCTACAGCTAAAGAAATTGCTCATATTACACCGGAAGAAGAGGCTTTATTGTTATCGCCGGCAAGACCGATTGTATTGGTGCCGCAACGTCATGATGCGAAGGTAGCATGGCAGGCGGTAGCACCGAATAATCACTATGTAGGGATTATGTTGCCGTATGCACCGGTCCATGAAGTTTGGCTCCCGGCAGGGGCTGTTTGGGTTATGACCAGCGGTAATCGCAGCGGTGAACCGGTGATTTTTGATGATGAGGAAGCCGTTGCCAAATTAAAACATGTGGCGGATTATTTTCTTGTTCATAATCGCCGTATTGTGGCATCCGTAGATGATTCGGTGGTGCAGGTGGTAAAGGGCGAAACTTTACAAATTAGGCGCAGTCGCGGTTATGTACCGACGTCTTTTAGAGTGCGCTTGCCAAATGAAGGTAAAAAAACGGTACTCGCCATGGGCGGCGATTTGAAAAATGCATTTGCCATGAATCGCAATGAAGCGGTGCTCATGGGGCCTCATATCGGTGACTTAGCCAATTTGGCCATGAATGACAGTCTGGTTTGGACTATTGACAGATATAAAGATTTATTCGGTCTTACACCGGAAGCGGTAGTGGCCGATTATCATCCGCAATATTTTTCTTCACAATATGGCAAAACCTATAGTGAAGAGCACAATATTCCCTATATGCAGGTGCAACATCATCATGCTCATGTGGCGGCCGTTATGGCGGAATATGGCTTAGACTCCGAACCGGTGTTGGGGATTTGTTTTGACGGTACGGGCTATGGTCTGGATGATACTATCTGGGGCGGTGAGTTTTTACTGTGTCAGGGGTCTTCCATGCAACGTTTGGCTCATATTCATACGGCACCGTTACCGGGCGGTGAAGCGGCGGTTAAAGAACCGTGGCGTCAGGCCCTTTGGTATGTGCGTGATGAGTTCGGCGATGACACGCCGGCTTGGCTCGAGCCGTGGTTTAATCAATTGCCGGATAATTGGGAATTATTAGATTTCATGATGCAAAACAATATGCCTATGGTTGATGCCAGCAGTGCCGGTCGATTATTCGACGCTGTAGGCTGTTTACTGGGCCTTGGCAATGAACACACCTTTGACGGGCAAATTGCTATGAGCCTTGAACAGTTAGCTTATGGTGAACGTGGTAAAATTAAGGAATTTATTTGGGACGGTAAAATCCTCGATTTTAAACCATTGGTGCAGGATATTGTCGGCCACTTGGGCGATGGAATTTCCAAGCGCGTTTTGGCAGCTTCGTTCCACCGTACGTTGGCCTATGGCATTACGGAAACGATGGAGCATTTGTGTACCCAATATAATATTAAACAAGTTATTCTTTGCGGCGGTGTTTTTCAAAACAGACGCCTTATCGAAGAAATGATGAGTATAAATCACGATCAAGTCATGCTCTTGCCGCGTCAGGTGCCGCCGAATGACGGTGGTTTGGCACTGGGGCAATTGTGGCTGGGTCATCAAAAATTGAATGAAAAATAATACTTCATTTAGTGAGAAGCAGTATTTCATTAAGTGAATAGAAGAATATTTTCTTAAATGAAAGAGTAATATTTCCTTAAATGAAAATTCATACTCCCTGAGAAAGTTAGGAGGGAACACTATGTGTTTAGCAGTACCTGCTCAATTAATAAAAGTTAATGAATTCATCGGCACCATTGAGCTTACCGGTGTGACGCGTGATGTAAATCTCATGTTGGTACCGGAAGCTAAAGTAGGCGATTATGTACTGGTTCATGCCGGTTGCGCCGTTCAAGTGGTAGATGAAGAAGAGGCTAATGCAACAATGGAGGCCTTTAAGGAGTTGGAAGAACTTGAAAAAGATTACTTTGCAGGAAAAAACACAGGTCGCTAATGAACTGTTACAAGAGATAAAAGCACTTCATACGCCGGGAGAATCGGTTAGATTTATGGAAGTGTGCGGTACGCATACAGTGGCGATTTTCCGCGAAGGGATTCGTCAACTCTTGCCGGAAGGCATCGAGCTTGTAAGCGGACCGGGCTGTCCTGTTTGTGTTACCGACCAGGTATATATGGATAAAGCTTTGGCCTATGCGGCTATGGATGATGTGATTGTGGCGACTTTTGGCGATATGCTGAAAGTGCCGGGCACACACAGTAATCTGTGGGAAGCAAAGAGCGCCGGTGCTCATATTCATATTATTTACAGTCCTTTAGAAATCATCGAGCTGGGTAAAGCTAATCCGGATAAAAAGATTGTCTTCTTAGCTATTGGTTTTGAAACGACCATTGCCGTTATTGCGGCGGCTGTTAAAGCGTTGGCTATGTCGGGCCTTAAGAATGTTTTCTTTTTGGTATCCCATAAATTGGTGCCGCCCGCACTACGTGCCTTGGCCAATCAAAAAGAAGGCCATTTGGATGGGTTTATTTTGCCCGGTCATGTGAGCGTTATTATCGGGGAAGAACCATATAGCTTCATTCCTACAGAATGCCATATGCCGTCCTGTATTGCCGGTTTTGACGGTCTTGAAATCTTGGCGGCTGTGCGCGATTTATTGGCACAGCGTAAAAGCGGCAAGTATTATGTGGGCAATCAGTATAAATCGGTGGTGGCTAAAAAAGGTAATCCCATAGCGGTTAAGCTTATGGATGAACTCTATGAAGTTATCGATGATACTTGGCGCGGCATCGGTGTGATTCCTAACTCCGGTCTACGCTTAAAAGGTGAATATGCGGCTTTTGATGCGGAACGTATGATTCCACTCGGACCGATTGAAAGCGGTGGCGTGCCGAAAGGCTGTCAATGCGGTCGTGTGTTGCAAGGCCTCATTCGTCCCGATGAATGCGGTTTATTCGGTAAGCTTTGTACCGCCGACCATCCGGTGGGTGCCTGCATGGTGTCCGTGGAAGGCAGCTGTGCGGCTTGGTATAAATACGGCCGTGCCAGCGGCGGTATGACTTGGGAAGAATAAAAGCCGAATGGTGCTTGTGTTGAGCTGTCTTAATCTTAATGTCCTTATTTAGATAGCTTTATTGCGAGACTTGTTTTGGCAAGGCTTTCGGCTAAGGAGTAATTTATGGATGAAACAATACGCTTGGTTCATGGTAATGGGGGACGCTTCAGCCATGAATTGATGGAAAAATATATTATGCCTCATTTTAAAAATGAGGCATTGGCAAAATTACATGACGGTGCTCAATTCGATGTACCCGCCGGTCGTATGGCGTTTACCACTGATTCCTATGTGGTAACACCGCAATTTTTCCCCGGTGGTAATATCGGTAAATTGGCCGTATGCGGTACGGTGAATGACTTGGCTATGAACGGTGCGAAACCTTTACATCTGAGCTGTGGTCTTATTCTGGAAGAAGGTTTACCGGTAAAAACTTTGGATGCCGTTCTCGCGACTATGGCGGAAATGGCTAAAAAAGCGGGTGTTACTATCGTTACAGGCGATACAAAGGTAGTTGAAAAAGGGGCCGTAGACGGTCTTTACATCAACACCGCCGGCGTGGGTATGATTCCGGAAGGGATTAACATTGATCCCGAACGCGTTAAGCCGGACATGAAAATTATTGTATCCGGTTCGCTTGGTGATCATGCTATTGCCGTAATGGGTTCTCGTTATGAATTAGCTTTGCCTGAATCCATTAAAACCGACTGTGCACCACTTAATCATATGATTATGGCCGTGTTGGATGCAGTAGGCGATAAAGTGGCCGTAATGCGTGATCCAACACGTGGCGGCTTGGCAACAACCCTGTATGAAATTGCCGGTCAAGCTAATGTCGGTATCCGTGTTGATGAATACGCGTTGCCAATTCACGATGAAGTGCAGTCCGTTTGCAGTATTTTAGGCTATGATCCATTGTATTTGGCTAATGAAGGTAAAGCAGTATTTGTTGTTGAAGCCGATGTGGCAGATACGGTGCTTGAAATTTTGCATGCTAACGAATATGGCCGTGAGGCCGCTTGCATCGGTGAAGTGCTTAGCAGTAATGCCGGTAAAGTTGGTCTTAAAACAGCGCTTGGCGGTGTTCGGTTGTTGGATCAGTTGGGCGAGGACCAAGTGCCGAGAATTTGTTAAAGAACTCTAATATTTTTATAGATAAAATTTAATAGGTATATGCTAAAGCAGTTATAAAATTTTTATTTTATAACTGCTTTTTTGAAGTAAATTGCAATATGAAATTGAACACTTTTAAAAACCCAGTAACTTATTAACTTCTTCAATGAATACTTCTTGTGGTGTCCGGTAATTTAGAATTTTGCGTGGCAGTGCATTACACCAATCGGTAGCACGTCGAAGAGTTACTTCTGAAACATCACGAATGGCAGTTCCTTTGGGAATAATACGGCGTAATAAACCGTTGTGCCGTTCATTAGAACCACGTTCCCAAGCTGCATATGGATGAGCAAAAAAGACTTGTAAATACTCTGTTTCCAGCTCAGTAATAGATGCAAATTCTAGACCGTTATCGGCCGTAATTGTTTTGCAGAGTTGCTGTAGTGAGTCATGAGTACTGAAGCTTAGTAACCAGCTCTCTAGCGTATTTTTAATATCAGCAGCTTTAGCTGATGGAGAACGCAATGTTACATAAGCTCGTGTTTTACGTTCCAATAGGGAAATAATCACTTCATTATGTTTATCTTTAATACCACGGACAGTATCAAGTTTCCATCGACTGATATAATGGGCCGGTTGGTTTTAGCAAGAAACTAATTGAGGTTTAATCGTTAAAAATTAATTGTTACAATTATATATAGTAAATAAGGAGGCGGTTTGTCAGATAAAATTTTGACAAGCCGTCTTTTTATTCAAGTGGTAAATACAGATATACCTTAAGCATCAAATATTAAAATATGGATTTTTCAGTAGTAAAATATGATTTCATCTTAACTATAATTCTAAACAATGGATAAAATTATGGCAGAAAGGGTACCTATAAGCATCTAATCTATGGTAAAATACAAGTAAATAGTAAATTTCGAAATATTTCGAAATGATATAAATTGATTTAATTTGTAGAATTTAGTTTGTAAATATATAAGTATATATTGATTATATGTATTCTAAAATTGGTATGAGGGTACTGAATGAAAGCAGAAACAAAAGTTAAAGTATTGGTCGGTGTGTTGGCCGTAGTTTTATTGGCTAGTTTGGAATTGATTGTACCGGGTTTTTATGGCGACATGGTCGATTTATTAGGCACCGGCGATGTTCATCATATTGCCGAAGTCTTGCAAAGTTATGGGGCCTGGGCCTGGGTCATCAGCTTTGTGCTTGATGTAATCATAAATATTGCGGGCTTTTTGCCGTCTATATTCTTTTCAACCGCCAACGGTTTGATTTTCGGTTTAATTCCGGGGATTATTATTTCGTGGCTTGCTGAAACAGTGGGCGTTATTATCAGCTTCTTGCTCATGCGTTATATTTTGCGCGATTCTGCTGAAAAACTCATTCAGAAGAATAAGTTTTTGCTTAAAGTGGATGATTTCAGTAGCAAGAACGGCTTGGCTGTTATGCTTTTTGCCCGCACAATTCCGTATTTCCCATCCGGGATTATTACCGCTTTAGGTGCTATCAGCCGCATTAGTTTGCGTGATTATGCCATTGCTAACTTAATCGGTAAATTCCCGTCAACCGCACTCGAAGTAGTAGTAGGGCATGATGCGGTGATGTTCCATCAGCATCTGGATCGCTTAACGATTATTGTAGTCATTGCTACTGTTGTTTATATAGCTGCTTGGTATGGCTATAAACATTGGATGAAAAAGCGAGAACAGTCGCAGGGTGAGTAATTAAACATACAAGTATAGAATAGTGGTCAAATTCATCGTATTATAGTAAAATAAGAAACAAATCATATGAGCGTACCTCGAGGGGGACGCTTATATGCTGTCCGAAATGTTTTTGCCGGAGATATTTTAGGCAATAACAAGTAGTTTGGTAGTGCAGTAGTTGAAGGAGAGAGTTTTATGAGTTTTACATTTCAGATTCCGGACAGAGCCGTAATGAAAGGGCCTAATTTTATCCGTAAAGTATTCGAACGTGGTGCCGGCATTCCCGGTTTTATCAGTTTTGGTATCGGAAATCCCGCTTCGGAAGCCATTCCTGTAGAACAAATTCAGGAAGCATTCGATCATGTGGTACATACTAATCCGATTGAAATATTACAGTACGGCCCAATGGCCGGTGATGCCCATTTAGCAGAACAAACTGTTGAACGCCTTGTTAAAGTACGTCATATGCCGACGAAAGGTCAACAAATTTTGATTTCCATCGGTGCCGGTCAGGATTTGGGGCTTGTACCGCGTACTTTGTGTGAACCGGGCGATGAAGTATTCATGGATGCTTATTCTTTTACCAGCGGTATTAATGCGGTTCGCAATGTAGGGGCTGAAGCTGTGGGCATCGCCATGGATGATTTCGGTATGATTCCGGAAGCGCTTGAAGAAGCAGCTAAAAAGGGTAAGGGGAAATATATCTATTTAATCCCTAATTTCCAAAATCCTACAGGTATTACAATGCCTTTGGAGCGTCGTAAAGCGATTTATGCTATTGCAGCTAAATATAATCTCTTTATTTATGAAGACGATCCGTACGGTGAAATTCGCTTTACGGATACGATTGTGCCGACGTTTAAAGAAATGGATACGGACAATCGCGTTATCTATGCAGGCTCTTACTCTAAAACTTTATCGGCCGGTCTTCGTGTAGGGTTCTTATATGGTCCGAAACAGGCTATTGATGCCATTCAGGCTTTGAAAAACAACCAAGACGGCCAAATGCCGCTCGTTACACAGCGAGTTATATCTCGTTTGCTCGATGTAATCGATTATGATGCACAGATTAAGAAGGTATCAACCGTTTACAAAGAAAAAGCCGATTTGATGATGGCGACGCTTCGGGCCCACGGCAGTGACAAGGTTCATTTTGTAGAACCGACGGGTGGCATGTTCTTATGGCTAACCATGCCTGACGGTGTTGATTGTGATGCTTTCTTCGAAGCTTGTATGGAACATAAAGTGGGTATTGTGCCGGGGGCTGCATTTGCTGCTGACGGCGTACCGGCCGGTCAATCGTTCCGCTTCAGTTTTACCTTCCCAAGTAAAGAACAAATAGTGCAGGGGATGAGTATCGTAGGTGAATTGACTAAAACATTTATCAAATAATCATGTTTTTTGATTTATTAGTTTTTACAATTACAACATAATTTCGTATAATTACAAATCATCAGAGTGCATTGGCATAACAGACTATCATGTTTGCCATGCACTCTCTTATATTGATAAAAGCTGATTTATATGCTACACTTTAAAGGAAGAAAGAATTCTTCAATTAATTAAATAATTATATCGGTCAGAACCGATTGAAAGTAGGTGTATTTTATGGCATGTGGCAGTTCAGGCGGCTGCAGCGGTTGCTCTTCGGCATCCTCTTGCGGCAGTGCTCAACAGACCCCGCCGGATTTGACGGCAAAGCTTAATGAATTAAGTAGTGTAAAACATGTTATCGGCGTAGTCAGCGGTAAGGGTGGCGTAGGTAAATCCCTCGTTACATCTTTATTAGCTATTACTATGGCGCGTCGCGGTTTTAAAGTAGGGATTCTTGACGGTGATATTACCGGTCCTTCTATCCCTAAAGTTTTCGGTATTAACGGTAAAGCTCATGTTGATGAATTAGGTATGTATCCGATTCAATCCAAAGGCGGTATCGATGTAATGTCGGTTAACCTTTTACTCGAAAACGAAAGTGACCCGGTGTTATGGCGTGGTCCGATCGTAGGCAATGTTGTTAAGCAGTTTTACACGGATGTAATTTGGAAAGATTTGGATTATTTATTTGTGGATATGCCGCCGGGAACCGGTGATGTAGCCATTACGGTATTCCAGTCTTTGTCCTTGGACGGTATTGTAGTTGTAACCTCACCGCAGGATTTGGTATCTATGATTGTTGAGAAAGCCGTTAAGATGGCTGAACTCATGCAGATTCCGATTATCGGGGTTGTAGAAAACTTCTCGTATTTCCACTGCCCGGATAACGGCAAAGATTATAAGATTTTCGGTGACAGTCATATTGATGATGTACTTGAACGTTATAATTTATTATTGTTAGGTCGTTTACCAATTGATCCAAACGTAGCAGCTCTTTGTGATGCCGGCAAGTTAGAAGACATTGAACAAACGAACTTAGAATCTGTAGAATTACCTCAGTAGCATTACAAAAGGTATTAAACACAGGCTGCTTACTCTTTTTTATAAAGAGGCGTAGCCTGTGTTTTTTATGTGTAGGATATTATTCAAGCTAACTAAGTTGTTAAAAGGGAGGAACATTACGTGAAAAAGTATATGTCATGGATTATTCCCATCTTAGTAGGTGTCATTATCTGGTTTATGCCGGTACCGGAAGGGCTTAAACCGCAAGCGTGGCACTTATGCGCTATTTTTGCCGGTACTATTTTAGGGTTTATTTTACAGCCACTGCCAATCGGGGCCTTATCGATTATCAGTATTGTAATTACGGCTGTAACTAATACCTTAAAAATTGGCGACGGCTTAGCCGGTTTTGCTAATACAGCAATCTGGTTAATCGTTGCGGCTTTCTTATTCTCTCGCGGTTTTATCAAAACCGGTTTGGGTAAACGTATTGCTTACACTATGATTACAGCAGTAGGCAGTAACTCTTTGAAATTATCGTATGCTCTTGTTATCAGTGATTTAATTTTATCGCCGGCTACACCATCTAATACGGCTCGTGCAGGCGGGGTTATTTATCCGATTACTAAATCGTTGGCATCTGCTTTCGGTTCTGAACCGGGCGGTACAGCTCGTAAAATCGGTGCTTATTTGATTCAAACCATTTATCAAGGGAATACCATTACATCCGCCATGTTTATGACTTCCATGGCCGGTAACACCTTGGTAGCATCTTTAATCGCTGCATCTTTCGGTTACACCATTACTTGGGGTGACTGGGCTATTGCCGCTATCGTACCGGGCCTTGTAGCGCTTATTGTAATGCCATTGGTTTTATACTTTATTTATCCGCCGGAATTAAAAGATACTCGTGAAATTCAGGCTCATATTGCTCAGGAGTTAAAAGAACTCGGTTCTATGAGTTTTGCTGAAAAAGTAATGCTCGGCGTATTTATTTTGTCCCTTATTTTGTGGGCAACCGGTCAATTTACCGGCCTTAACGCAACCACTGTTGCATTATTGGGTGTAAGTATTCTCCTTATTACTAAAGTATTAACCTGGTCCGACGTGACGGAAGAAAAAGGCGGCTGGGATACTTTAATCTGGATGGGTACTATGATGGCCTTGGCATCTCAGTTGAATAAATTAGGTTTTATTCCTTGGTTTGCAAAAATCGTAGGTGACCAAGTAGCCGGTATTGACTGGATCATGGCTTTCATGATTTTGATTTTGATTTATACCTATTCACATTATCTTTTCGCAAGTCTTACCGTACATATTACGGCTATGTATGTAGTGTTCGTAGCGGTTGCTATCAGCGCCGGTACACCTCCATACTTGGCAATGCTTGCGTTCGCATTCTTCTCTAACTTATGTATGTCCCTCACTCACTATGCAGCCGGTCCTTCGCCAATCTTGTTTAACTCGGGCTATGTACCGCAGAATACCTGGTGGCGTTTAGGTTTTATCGCTTCCGTTGTCAACCTTGTTATTTGGCTCGGTGTCGGTTCCATGTGGTGGAAAGTCTTGGGACTTTGGTAATTTAGAGTTAATTTATTTCATAGAATAATATCCAACCTTAAAAGAGAAAGTTCGGTCGCTATTGCGACCGGCTTTCTCTTTTTTGTTTTATCCTCAATTGTGATATAATATTCAGTATGATTAAACAAAATGAGGTGTACTATGAACACAGTAGCACGATTATTAGATTTTATAGATAATAGTACGTCCCCGTATCATACGGTTAAAACCGGTGCCAAAGAATTAAAAGATAAAGGGTTTACGGAGCTCTTTCTTGATGATGTTTGGGCACTTGGTGAAGGGGATTACTTTGTAAAGGTCTATGATTCCACCTTGGTGGCCTTTCATATCGGCTCGAATCTTCGCCATTCCATGCGCATTGCTTCGGCCCATACGGATTTCCCGGCCATTCGCATTAAACCGAATCCGTTGGTGGACACAAAGGGGTATGGTGAGCTTAATGTAGAGACCTACGGCGGTCTGATTTTAAATACATGGCTTGATCGTCCTTTATCTATGGCCGGTGCAGTGGTGACGCGAACGGAGGATCCGTTTCATCCGGAAGTTCACTATGTAGATGTAGCGAGACCGCTGTTGACCATTCCTAATTTAGCCATTCATATGAATCGCCAGATTAATGATGGGGTGGCCTTGGATAAGCAAAAGCATATGTTGCCGCTTTTCATGATGTGTAATGATTCCGTTAACAATGATAGTGAATGGCGTACCTTCTTAGGTGAGCTTGTGAAGCGCCCGGCTGATGATATTTTATCTTATGAGTTGACACTCTATCCGGTTGAAGGCGGTACGACATTCGGCCGTTACGATGAATTTATCAGTTCACCGCGTATCGATAATTTGACATCTTGTGTGGCTTGCTTGGAAGGTATTTATGAAGCACAAACCACTGAGGCTGACGGCTTACGCATGGTTGTCCTTTTCGACAATGAGGAAGTGGGCAGTCGTACGAAACAGGGCGGTGCATCCACTATCTTGTCACAATTGGTTGAGCGGATTTATATGGCTACCGGTTTTACGAAAGCGGAATGCTATGCCGATATTGCAGCGGGCTTTATGATTTCTGCCGATGTGGCACATGGTTATCATCCAAATTATCCCGAGAAAAATGATATTACCAACTATCCGATTTTGAATAAGGGTGTTGTTTTAAAAATGGCATCCAGTCAGTCTTATGCCGGTGATGCTTGGGCAATCGCAACGGTGAAAACTTTATGTGAACAAAATTCGATTCCGTATCAGCTGTATGTGAACCGCTCTAATATTCCGGGCGGCTCCACCGTGGGCTCTATTACATCTGCTATGCTGGCTATGCGTACGATGGATGTAGGTGTTCCGATTTTGGCCATGCATTCGGCCCGTGAAACGATGGGCTCCGCCGATCAGGAAGCGTTGGATAATTTAATGAGGGCGTTTTTAAGGTAGGTATTTATGCTGACTGCGTATACAGTGCTTATCACGGACATTTTGAATACGCCCTACGGTAAGCTTATATTAATTGTATTAATTTTCTTGGCCGGCATGGGGATGTCGTTGGTACCGGAAACGGTGGCTACGATATTACCGCGTTTAGCCGGATATATATATAAACGTATTTATTTTGCCATTGGCATGACCGCTTCGATTATTGTAGTCGGTGTTATCGGCTCGCGAGTTTTAGGCCCCGATAGTATCGGTGGCAGCTCATACATTATTTGGGGTGTTTTACTCATTGCCATGTCGTTACAGGCCTTTGAATGGGTGGCTTTTATTCATCCGGCTCCGCTTAAGGGGCGTGATGAACGCCGCATTGAGCGGGCTCGCACACCGGGGCGGCGTACTTTGGCCATTGTAAAACAAGGCCTTTTGGTCGGTCTGTCTTGGCGTTATGACCGTTTGCCGATTTATATTTGGCTGGTTGCAACGATTGCCGTAGCCGGTTGGAAACTGGCATCGGTTATGATTATTTCGTTTATTATAGGTTATTTAATTCCTGTATTTTGGCTCACCAATCGTTTGGAACGTCTGGCTAAATTGGTGATACAGCCAAATTATCGGACAGGTATTTTTTGGTTCAAGCGACTCATGGGAGTTGTTATGTGGCTGGAAGCGTTATATTTTATAGGGCTTTTAGTGACATATTAATTATGGTTATCTCATGTATGTATTGTGTATACATGTTAAATAAAGGTTGTATTCCTTAGTGAATGCTCCTAAAATGTAGAGAGGTAACAAGTTGAGGAGGAAGTCTCATGAAAGAAATTAAATCTGTGTTGGTTGCCAACCGAGGAGAAATTGCTATTCGTGTATTCCGTGCGTGTAACGAAATGGGTATTCGCACAATAGCAATCTACTCTAAAGAAGATTCGCTTTCTTTACATCGTAATCAAGCGGATGAAGCGTACTTAGTAGGACGCGGTAAAAAACCGGTCGATGCGTATTTGGATATCGAAGATATCATCCGCATCGCTCATGAACATGATGTAGATGCCATCCATCCGGGCTACGGCTTCTTGGCAGAGAATGCCCGTTTTGCCAAACGATGCGAAGAAGAAGGTATTACATTCATCGGACCTCGTCTGGAACATTTGGAAATGTTCGGGGACAAGGTAAACGCCCGTATTCAGGCTAAATTAGCCGGCATTCCTATGATTCCGGGGAGTGACGGACCTCTTAACAATTTTGAAGAACTTGAAGAGTTTGCCAAAACTCACGGTTTCCCATTGATGATCAAAGCCGTTAACGGTGGCGGCGGTCGCGGTATGCGTGCCGTTGAATCTATGGGTGAACTTCGTGAAGCCTATGATCGTGCTAAATCCGAAGCTAAAATGGCATTTGGCGACGATGATGTATATGTTGAAAAATTAATCGTTGAACCTAAACATATAGAAGTACAAATCATGGGGGATACCCATGGTAATGTTGTTCATTTATACGAACGTGACTGCTCCGTACAGCGTCGTCACCAAAAAGTTGTCGAAATGGCACCTGCCTTTGCATTGCCTTTAGAAACTCGTCAACGTATTTGTGATGCAGCCGTTCAAATTATGAAAAATGTAAAATACGTAGGGGCCGGTACCGTCGAATTCTTAGTTACCAATGACGGCAATTTCTACTTCATTGAAGTAAACCCTCGTATCCAGGTAGAACATACCATTACCGAATTAATTACCGGTATTGATATTGTTAAAACACAAATTCGTGTAGCGGAAGGTTATGCTTTATCCGATAAAGAAGTAGGCATCCCTGCACAAGAAGATATTGAATGTAACGGTCAAGCTATTCAGTGCCGTATTACGACTGAAGATCCAAGCAATAACTTCATGCCTGATACCGGTAAATTGGTAGCTTATCGTTCCAGCGGCGGTTTCGGCATTCGTCTTGACGGCGGTAACGCTTTCACCGGGTCCGTTATTACGCCATACTATGATTCTTTGCTCGTAAAAGCTTCGTCTTGGGCTTTAACTCCGGAAGAATCAATCATGAAGATGCTTCGTTGTTTGCGCGAATTCCGTATTCGTGGCGTAAAAACGAATATTCACTTCTTGATCAATGTATTGGAAAGTCCCGAATTTATGTCCGGTACTTGCAATGTTAACTTCATTGATGAACACCCTGAATTGTTCATCTTCAAACAAGTTCGTGACCGCGGTACCAAGATGTTACGCTACATTGCCGATGTAACGGTTAACGGCTATCAGGGCTTAGGTCATCAGGAAGTGCCTGATTTTGAACCGATTCAGATGCCGCCATTGCTTCCGGGTCAACCTCAAACCGGCACCAAACAGAAATTTGATGAATTGGGACCTGAAGGTTTCTCCAAATGGTTAAGTGAACAGAAGAAAGTATTCTTTACCGATACAACTTGGCGTGATGCGCATCAGTCCTTGTTTGCAACTCGTTTGCGTACGGTAGATATGGCACGTGTTGCCGGTGAAGCGGCTCGTGGCGTACCTAATTTATTCTCTTTGGAATGCTGGGGCGGTGCTACATTCGACGTAGCATATCGTTTCTTGCATGAAGATCCATGGGAACGCTTACGCATGTTCCGCAAAGAAGTTCCAAACGTTCTTTTACAGATGTTACTTCGCGGTGCCAATGCGGTTGGTTACACCAGCTATCCTGATAATGTAGTTCGTCAGTTCATTAAATTGGCAGCCGATAACGGCGTCGATGTATTCCGTGTATTTGACAGCTTGAACAGTCTTGACAATATGCAGGTTGCCATCGATGAAGTTCGTAATCAGAATAAGATTGCTGAAGTATCCTTGTGCTACACCGGTGATATTCTCGATTCAAGCCGCACAAAATATAATTTGGACTACTATGTAAGTATGGCTAAGGAAGTTGCCAAAGCCGGTGCTAACATTATCGCCATCAAAGATATGGCCGGTCTTTTGAAACCGCAGGCAGCTTACAACTTGGTATCTGCTTTGAAAGATGCAGTTGATTTGCCAATTCATTTACATACTCATGAAGGGGCAGGCAATGCTATTTATACTTATGGTCGTGCTATTGATGCCGGCGTTGACGTAGTTGACGTTGCATACTCCGCATTTGCCAACGGTACCAGCCAGCCAAGCATGAACTCCTTGTATTACGGCTTATCCGGTCATGACCGTCAACCTGATATGGATGCGGACTACATGGAACAGATGTCCCATTACTTCGCCTCGATTCGCCCATACTACAAAGGCGTTGATAAAACTAATCCATATCCTAGCACCGAAGTATACCAGCATGAAATGCCGGGCGGCCAGTTCTCCAACTTGCAGCAGCAGGCTAAGAGTGTAGGCCTTGGCGAACGCTGGGATGAAGTTAAAAAAGTATATCATCAGGTAAGCATGATGTTTGGCGATATCATCAAAGTAACGCCATCCTCTAAAGTAGTTGGTGATATGACATTGTTTATGGTTCAAAACGGCCTTACTGAACAAGACATCTACGATAAAGGTGAAACACTTGATTTCCCTCAATCCGTAGTTGAATTCTTCCAAGGTTATTTAGGTGTACCGTACCAAGGTTTCCCTAAGAAATTACAGAAAATTATTTTGAAGGGTAAAAAACAACTTAAAGGTCGTCCCGGGGCTTACTTAGAACCTGTTGATTTTGAAGATGTACGTAAACATTTGGTGGATTTGGGCTCTCCGGCTACTGATGAAGATGTAATCGCTTATTGCTTGTATCCTAAAGTTTACAGCGACTATGTTGAATTCAACAGCGATTATGATGATATTTCCGTATTGGATACACCAACATTCTTCTTTGGCATGCGTCGCGGTGAATCTATCCATGTAACCATTGAAAAAGGTAAAATGCTCATTATCAAATTGATCCACGTCAGCGAAGTGGATGAAGACGGTAATCGTATTGTAAGCTTTGAATTCAATGGTCAGCCTCGTGATATTAAGATCCGTGACAAACACGTTAAAACTACGGGTGTTGTTCGTCATAAAGTTGATAAAACACAACCTGGTGAAGTTGGTGCGACCTTGTCCGGCTCCGTTGTTAAGGTTATCGTTAAGACAGGTCAAAGCGTCTTGAAGGGTGAACCGCTTATCGTAACCGAAGCTATGAAGATGGAAACAACAATTACCTCGCCAATCGATGGTATCGTCGGGGAAATATATGCTCGTGAAGGCAGCCGAATTGAAAGCGGCGATTGCTTGCTCAAGATTCAGGACCGTTCCAACTCTTAATAGTTTTATAACTCTATATTGATTTTATGAATCCTCGAATAGTGTGACTCAGGTTATACTGTTCGAGGATTTTTTATTGTAAAAACACTCACTTAGAACTATTTGTACAAATTTCCGCCATATATATTGACTTTGATAGTCCTTTTCGGAAATTCGTGTTACAATAGATTAGAAACCCTTTACCATATAGGGAGTTTCATTTCACAATCAGATACAATATATTGAAAATTAAGATAGTATGAAGTAATTGGTAAACAGCGTGTATTTTTTAATTTAATACATAATCGGCAAATATGTCGGGCTGTTTATGAGCAACGATTAAGGAGTGTAGGTATGTTTGCATATGGGAAAAAACAGTGGGCGTTGGGTCGCTCTATTTATGGCTTCAGAACTTGGCGCGAGAAGCGACGCATAACTTTGTTTGTGGGCCGTTCCTTTAAGAATAAGAAACAATTAGCTGAATTGGAAGAATACTTTGCACAGTATAAACCATTGCCTAATTTGTTGGAACGTCATGAAGGTATTTATGAAGTAATCAATCGTGTGTTTTTATTTAAAAACTCATCGGCTCAGCAACGTTTGGATGCGATTAAAGAGCATTTTGATATGTTGCCTGATTATTTTACGCAGGAAGCCATTACGGAGATGTACAATCCCGATGAAAGTCATGCCGTAGTGATTTGGCAGAATGAAGAACTTAACTTAAAAGCACAACTTTGGTTCCACACGGGCCAGCGTAAGGAAGGCTTCTTAAGTTTATTCCTTATGTATGACGGGGAAGGTGTTTATCATATCAACTTCCGTTTGGGTCACGGTTTTAACGGGGAACCTTGCATTTGGATCGGTACGATTCAGGGCTTAAAAAACGGTCTTGAGAAATCCAAACAAATTACGAAGAAGATGTTCAGTTATCGTCCGAAGAACTTTATGTTTTTCTTGATGCGTCAATTGGCAACGCAAATGGGGATTAACTCTTTGTACGCCATATCCGATGCCGGTTTCTACACGAACAGTCATCTGATTCGCGGCAACCGTTCCAAAAAGGTTCAGTTTAATCCGTTCTGGCAGGAATTAGGCGGTACACCTTGTGCTGAAGATGATAAATATTATCGCATTCCAATTGAAGAAGAACGTAAAACCTATGAAACGGCTAAAACGCATAAACGCAATATGTACCGCAAGCGTTATGAAATGTTGGATCGTTTTATTGAAGAAATTGCCGAAAACAGCAATACTTACTTGAAGAAATAAGTTGTTTATTGGGCGCAGTTACATATCTGTCGCTTATGGCGTTCATGTATGTAATAGCTGAATATATTAGAATTTACAGTAGTTTTAGAGATTGTAATAACAAATTAATTTGAAATGAGGTGAACTCATGAGATGTCCTTATTGTAAACATACAGAAAATAAAGTAACGGATTCGCGGGCTACCGATGATGATAACAGCATCCGTCGGCGTCGTGAATGCTTGTCTTGCGGACGCCGTTTTACTACTTATGAAGTCATTGAAGATGTGCCGATTATGGTTATTAAATCAAGCGGCAGTTATGAAATGTTTGACCGCAGTAAGTTATTGAATGGGATTTTTCGCTCTTGTAACAAACGTAACATTCCACGCGAAACTTTGGAAAATGTAGTAAAAAATGTAGAGGATACGATTCGCAATCGCTCGCAGCAGGAAATCAAATCTTCGGAAATCGGCGATTTAGTATTGGCCGAATTAAAAGAAATTGACGAAGTGGCGTATGTTCGCTTTGCCTCGGTGTATCGTAATTTTGAAGACGTACAAGCCTTTGTGGCCGTTTTGAAGGATTTGCGCGATCATGAGGATAGCAAATGATAGATTTACATTGTGATACCATAATGATGCTCATTGATAATCCCGACAAGGGGGATTTAGGGCAGAATCCGTGGAAAATAGATTTACAAAAGTTAAAAAAGGGCGGCTATACACTGCAAGATTTTGCTCTATTTGTGGAGCTTGATCAGGAAACAGATCCGTACGGACGTTATGAAGCCATGCGTGAGCTTTTCATGTCTGAAATGGCGAAATACAAGGGCGACATTGTGCATGTCCGTTCGTATGAAGAATTCAAAATAGCTCGCGAAGCGGGTAAAATCAATGCCTTGCTTTCGGTAGAAGAAGGTGGCGTATTTGAAGGTGATTTGAAGCGACTTAAAAAAGCCTACGATGATGGCGTACGCCTCATTACCATCAGTTGGAATTTCCCGAACGGTTTATCCTATCCGAACGGCGCGGAGCACGAAGGTAAGGGCTTGACACCGAAGGGTATTGAGTTCGTACAATATATGGAAGAGTTGGGCATGATTGTGGATTGTTCTCACTTAAATGATGCGGGAACCTTCCAATTGGACGAAATTTTAACAAAACCTTTCATTGCATCTCATTCCAATGCGAGAGCATTGACCAATCATCGCCGTAATCTGACGGATGATCAGATTCGAATGATTGCCAATAAAGGCGGCGTTATCGGTCTTAATTTTGCACAGTCATTTTTGGGAACATCCCGTATAAGCCGTATTGAAGATATTGTTCGTCACGGTCTGTATATTCGTAATGTGGGCGGCAGTGATGTGGTTGCTTTAGGTACCGATTTTGACGGTATCAGACCGGATACTGAAATTGAAGATGCCGGTGAAATGATGCGATTATATGATGCATTCCGTAAAGCGGGCCTTAGTGAGTGCGATACGGATAAAATATTTAATAATAACGCAGAGCGTTTATTACAAACCATATTGTAAATAGTGCGTACAAATTAAATTGTACGCGTTGAGCATACGAAGTCTTACAATATGTGTATAGTTTTAGGAGGCTATATGGAATTTCAAGGAGAATTGAATCCTATTATTGCAGAGCGATTTACCGACCATTTGGATGTGTTCGGGAAGACCATGGAGCAAATGGATGTCATTCAATTGATGGCAGAGCGTTGTAAAGAAGCACTTAAATCAGGGAATAAAGTCTTGTTTTGCGGTAACGGCGGCTCGGCAGCGGATGCGCAGCATTTAGCAGCTGAATTGATCGGGCGTTTTCAGAAAGAACGCCGTTCTTTGGCAAGCGTAGCGTTAACGACGGATACGTCTATTTTGACAGCTGTAGCCAATGATTACGGCTATGATGAAGTGTTTGCCCGTCAGGTGGAAGGCTTAGGCCGCTCCGGGGATGTATTAATCGGTATTTCTACATCCGGCAACAGTGCGAATGTAGTGAAAGCAGCTTTGAAAGCACGTGATACGGGGATGCATACCATTGCGTTCACCGGTGAGGGCGGCGGCAAGTTAAAGGATATTTGTGATATTACGTTTGCCGTACCATCCAAAGTTACGGCTCGTATCCAAGAAATGCATATCATGGTAGGCCATATTATTTGTGAACTGGTGGAAGAAGAATATGATAAGTAAAACAATTCATGAGTTTTTAAATAATAAATTACCTAAACTGCGAATTGCCGTTATCGGTGATATTATGGTGGATCGCTATGTATTTGGCGATGTAAGTCGTATTTCACCGGAGGCACCTGTCCCTGTTAACCGCGTGACGGAAGTGCGCGAAGTATTGGGCGGTGCGGCCAATGTGGCGTCCAATTTGGCAAATCTTGATTGTCAAGTATTTTTGGGCGGCGTGGCCGGTGAAGATACACATGGCAATTTATTGACCGATTTATTGGAAGTGGAGAACATCAATCATTCCGGTATTATGCACGTAGCCTCACGTCAGACTACGACTAAAATGCGTATTCTGGGCGGTCGACAACAAATGATGCGACTGGATTTTGAAGAACCTGAACCGGTCAATGAGAAGGAAGCTGCGTTTCTGTTAAACTGGATTAAAGAGTTGGCAGAGCATGGTCTCGATGGGATTGTAATTTCCGATTACGGTAAAGGTGTATGTTCGCCGCAGGTATTGGCTGAAGTTCTTAAAATAGCTAATGAAAAAGGTATCAAAACTATCGTTGATCCGAAAGGCAATGATTGGTCTAAATACAATGGGGCCACTTTCATTACACCGAATGTAAAAGAATTAAGTGAATATATCGGCAGAAACTTGCCGAATACGGATGAAGCCATTGTTCAAGCAGCTAAAGAAACATTGGCGGCTGTTGATTTTGATTACGTGGTGGCTACGCGCTCCGCCAAGGGTATTACTATTGTGAGTCGCCAAGGTCAAATTTGGCATAATCCGGCTACACAGCAAGATGTTTTTGATGTAAGCGGTGCCGGTGATACGGTGGTGGCCATGATTATTACGGCCATGGCAGCAGGCCTTACGGTGCGCGGTACTTTACATGTAGCCAATGCGGCAGCCGGTGTGGTTGTATCAAAGGTCGGTACATATCCGATTCATCGTCAGGAATTACTGGATTTATGGGCGACGATTCGTCAACGTCAGCGTCAAGCAGATCCGATTATCGGTTACAGCCGTGAAGAAATGGCAGCCAAGATCCGTCAGTGGCAGAATGAAGGCCATACCGTTGTGTTTACCAACGGTTGCTTTGACATTCTTCACAGCGGTCATTTATCCTATTTGCGCGATGCGGCACGTTTAGGTGACCATTTAATTGTGGGCCTTAACTCCGATGCATCAGTTAAACGCCTTAAAGGTGTAGCCAGACCAATCAATTCAGAAAGCTCTCGGGCTGAATTAATGGGCGCGTTGGGCTTTGTAGACGGGGTAGTTGTATTTGAAGAAGATACGCCGGCTGAATTATTAAGTGCTTTGCGTCCGAATATTTTGGTTAAAGGCGGCGATTATAAACCGGAAGATGTTATCGGTCGTGAATACGTGGATAAGGTAATGATTTTACCGTTTAAAAACGGCTACTCTACGACGGGTATTATAGAGAAGATTAAGTCCTTGGTGCAGGAGGGATTATTATGATTATAGTTACAGGCGGTGCCGGTTTTATCGGCAGTAACATTGTTAAACAGCTGAATGAACGCGGTCGTAATGATATTTTGATCGTTGATGATTTGACGGATGGCAGTAAAATTCGCAATTTGCAGATGCTTGATTATTACGATTATGTAGACTGCATTGATTTTGATGATGCAGTAGCCAATAACACCTTTGATATCGGTCCGATTGAAGTTGTATTCCATCAAGGTGCCTGTGCCGATACAATGAATTATGACGGCCGTTATATGATGCATAACAATTTTGAAGGTACTAAGAATTTATTCCACTATTGCCAGGAACGTCGGGTGCCGTTTATTTATGCGTCGTCGGCGTCTACTTATGGTCATGGCAAAAACGGTTTTACTGAAAAACCTGAATGCGAAGAAGCTTTAAATCCATACGCTTACTCCAAATTATTCTTCGACCGTTACTTACGTCGTTTTGAAAAGGACTTGCAATCTCAGGTCGTAGGTCTTCGTTATTTCAACGTATTCGGTCCGAATGAAAACCATAAGGGCAATATGGCTTCTTTAGTTCGTCAAATGTTCTACAAACTCCGTGAAACCGGTGAAATTACCTTGTTTGAAGGTACCGACGGTTACGGTGACGGTGAACAGGTGCGTGACTTTATTTACGTAAAAGACGTAGTTAATGTGAATTTCTTCTTCTGGGAACATCCGGAAATCAGCGGTATTTTTAACTGCGGTACGGGCGAAGCTAAAAGCTTCAATCGTTTCATGAAAGCTGTTATTGATTACAATGGTTCCGGTAATTTGCGCTACATTCCCTTCCCTGAAGTATTAAAAGGTAAATATCAGAGCTTTACGGAAGCTGACACCACTAAATTAATGGCTGCCGGTTACGATAAAGGCTTTACCAAATTGGAAGATGCAGTTGCTGAATACTGCGAGTTATTAGATCATAACGAAGGTTATGTCCGCTAAGGAGAAACCTATGCGCAAAGTATTGTTTTTAGATCGGGACGGCGTTATCAATGTAGAAGTAAACTATTTATATCGCATTGAAGACTTTAAGTTTGTGCCGGGGGCACCGGAAGCACTGGCAGCCGCGGTACAGGCCGGTTATGATTTAATCGTCGTTACCAATCAAAGCGGTATTGCCAGGGGCTATTATACGGTAGCAGATATGGAGCGCCTTCACTCTTACATCAATGAAGAATTGACGAAGGTAAAGGCGCCTATCCTTAAATTTTACTATTGCCCGCATCATACCAAGGGATCGGTGGCGGCTTATACCAAAGATTGTGATTGTCGTAAACCGAAGCCAGGTATGCTGTTACAAGCCATGAAGGACTTTGACATTGATAAGCAGAACAGCCTGCTTGTCGGTGATAAACCGTCCGATATTGAGGCGGCTGAAGCGGCGGGGATTCAAGGCTATTTATTTAATGGCGACAATCTAGCGGATTTTTTATTGCCTATCTTAGCAGCCAAGCAGAAAGGACAGACCCATGAAGGAGTATAAGCGTATACTGATTGTCAAAATGAGCTCGCTTGGTGATGTGATTCATGCGTTGCCCACCTTATATGCGATTCGTAAGAATTGGCCGAATGCGCATATTACCTGGGCAGTGCATGAACAGTTCAGCGGTCCTTTGCCGGGGAAACCGTGGCTGGATGATGTATTATTCATTGATAAGAAGAAACTGAAATCACTGTCGTACTTATGGACATTGCGTCGCATTTTGCACGAACGAGATTTTGATATGTGCCTTGATTTGCAATGTCTGGCTAAAAGCGCCATCGTTTCGTTTTTATCGGGAGCCAAAGAAAAATATGGTTATTGGGAATTGCGTGAAGGCAGTAATCTCGTCAATAAAGCTTTGGTGGGGCCCAATAAATACGGTCATGTTATAGAACGTTATTTAGATACAGTGCGTGCTTTGGGCGGTACGGTGGATACCATCGAGTTTCCTATGCATGAATCGGCGGAAGCGGCTAAAGCTTGTGAGGCCAAGTTGGCAGTCCAAGGTTTACCGGACGGTACGGACTATGCAGTAATAGCTCCGGGAGCCCGTTGGATTGTGAAAGAATGGCCTATAGCACATTTCGGTGAACTTTGTAAACGTTTGGCGGCTAAGAAGCAATATGTAGTGTTGGTGGGGGCACCGTCAGATAAGGAAAAAGCCGATGAAATTCAAAAGTTGGCGGCCAGTCCGTATGTACTTAATTTGACCGGCCAAACTTCACTGGAAGAATTAGTGGAATTAATACGACGTTGTAAACTTTACATCAGTGCCGATACGGGACCGCTTCATATTGCGAATGCTTTGAAACGCCCGCTTATCGGTTTATACGGCACTACGTCACCGGAACGGACAGGTCCTTACGGCGGCGATTATGTGCATATTATTGTTTCGCCTACATCGAAAGCCACGCCGGAAGCACCGCTGGTGGATGACCCCGATTGTATGGCGCAGATTACGGTGGATACCGTATGGGAAGCGGTGCAAACACTGCTTTAAAAAAGGAGTTAACATTTTATGAACTTGAATCATAAACGAATTGTAGTCACCTTTTTGATGCATTTGGGGGACGTTATTTTGACAACGCCTTTTTTACATGTGTTGCGACAGGCGGCACCCGATAGCCACATTACGTTTGTAATGGATGAAAAATTAAGAGAGGTTATGCAATATAACCCTAATATAGACAGTATTGTGACGATTGATAAAAAAGGCCGCGACAACAGCATCAGCGCTTTGCGTCGTATAGCCGGCGAATTGCGCGACCGTGAGGGCCGTCCAGATGTGGTTATTAATATCCATCCAAATGAGCGTACCAGTTTTTTTGCTTGGGCTTTACACGGCAAAATTACAGTGGGCATGAGTCATTTTTTATTCCGTCCGTTTATGACAAAATATACACGGCTTGATCGCAAAACACGTCACGCCGCCGATATGTATATAAATGTGTTGGAACAGTTGGGCGTGAAAGATACGTCTAATAAAGGACTTGAAATTTATACTTGTCCGGAATGGGAACAGAAAGTTACTGAGTTTTATGAATCTCACGGTATCAGCGAAGTGGATACGGTTATCGGTTTTAACGTAGGCAGTGCGGTGCCTGAGAAACGTTGGCCTAAAGAACGCTTCGCGGCGGTGGCCGATTATTTTGCCGACCACGGTTATAAAGTAGTGTTCTTCGGCGGTCCTATGGATGAAGAGATGGTCGCTGAGGTAGTGGGGCAAATGAAGCACCGTCCGATTGTGGCCACGGGTAAATTCAGTTTAGGTGAATTAGCGGCTGCTATTCATCGTTGCAGTTTATTTATTACCAATGATTCGGGACCGATGCATGTAGCGGTTAGTCAACATGTGCCGCTCGTAGCTTTATACGGACCGTCCAATCCTAAATTTTACGGTCCTTACACGCAGAACTGCGTCGTGTTGGAATCAATGGAAGAGTATGAAGAAGGCAAAAGCATGAAACAGATCATCAAGGAAGGTAATTATAAAGGCGTATCTGTTATATCTACCGAAGCCGTTATTGAAGCGGCTCAATCGCTTCTTGTCGAACCGGGAAGCGAGGAAGCCTGATGACCTATGTAATATTTGATTTGGAATGGAATCAGCCGTTTGCCAATGATATCAGTTTTATGAAACGTACAGGCTTGCCTGTATCGGGTGAAATTATTCAAATTGGCGCCATTAAACTGGATGATAATTTGGAATTGACAGATACTTTCAGCACCTTTGTAAAACCGCAATATTTGACGCGTATGCATAAGCACGTGGAAAAATTGACTCATATATCGGCCAATGATTTGGCTATGGGTGTTTCCTTTGTACAGGCTTATCAAAATTTTGAAGATTGGTGCGGTAAAGAGGCCGTTTTTTTGACTTGGGGCTCCGATGATATCGTAATGCTCCGTGAAAATCTTAAATTATTCGGCCTGCCGGGAACAATTAAACATACCTGGTATGATGCGCAACTTATCTTTGCTTATTTGCAGCATGGCAATACGCAGCAGGTGGCGCTCAGCAAAGCAATGGAAGAACTGAATATAACCCAGGATGAATTGACGGCTCATGATGCTTTAAACGATTCCATTTTTACCGGGTATGTATGTAAAGCAATTCCGTTGGCTCGAGGTATTGCTCAATATGAACAAATTACGAAAAATACTTATTCACAGGCTTATTTTCCGGAACCGATCAGCTTTTTTATTTATGAAAATTTCCATGATAAGCGCAAGGTTTTGCATGATAATAAAGTGCGCCGTGCTCACTGTCCGGAATGTCAGTCACTTTTGACAACCAATAAGATACAGCGTTTAAGCGGAGATAAGTTTTTGAGTATCGGCCGATGTCCTCATCATGGTTTATTCGGTGTGCATTGGCGTATCGGTAAATACATGAAACGGAACAGAGAGTTAAGTTACTATGTGACAAAGACGCTGACAGCGGCACCGGAAGAGCTGCAGACACTTTATGAAGAGCGGGCCGAAACCAATCGCAAGAAGGAAGAAGCTTATTTGGCTCGTATGGCGGCCAAGCAGGCAGAGGAAGACGCGAAACAAGAGTTCTTCAATAACAACGATAAAATTAAATGAAAACAGTTTACACTTGAGATGTAGATTTTTATCAGTTGATGTATAATATAATCAGCTTATAAGTGCTTATAGGCGGGACAAAGGGCTTGTCTATAAGCGTTAATAATTTAAAGTAGGAAGGATGATATTATGGAACGTAAATATGCTTGGCATGAATATACTGATGCCGATACACAGGCTATGGAAGCTTTATGTAAAGACTATCGTGACTTTTTGGATAACGGTAAAACGGAACGCGAATGCATTGAACAGACAATTGCTAAAGCGGAAGCCGTAGGCTATAAAAATTTAAAAGATTTGCTCACAGCAGGTCAGCCGATTAAAGCAGGCGATAAAGTATATGCCGTACATATGAATAAAATCATCGCTTTATTTAATATCGGTACGGATTCATTGGAACAGGGCTTTAATATTTTAGGTGCGCATATTGATTCACCACGTCTTGATGTAAAACAGAATCCGTTCTATGAAGATAAAAATTTGGCCTTTTTTGACACACATTATTACGGCGGTATCAAAAAGTACCAGTGGGTGGCTATGCCACTTGCTTTACACGGCGTAATTGTTAAAAAAGACGGCACTAAGGTGACGCTTTCCATCGGTGAAAAAGACACCGATCCGGTATTCTGCGTGACCGACTTATTGCCACATTTGGGGCAGGAACAAATGGAGAAAAAAGCCGCTAAAGTTATTGAAGGTGAAAACCTTGATTTGCTCATCGGCAGTCAACCTGTTAAGGGTGAACTCAAAGAAGGCGTAACAAAATTCTTGAATGATATTTTTGAAAAAGAATATGGTTTCACCGAAGAAGATTTATTGTCGGCTGAACTTGAAATCGTACCGGCCGGTCGTGCTCGTGAAATGGGTTTTGACCGCAGCATGATTTTAGCATACGGTCAGGACGACCGCGTTTGTGCTTACACCTCTTTAGCCGCTATGCTTGAAGTGGACAAAGTAAAACGCACGACTTGTACTTTGTTGGTAGATAAAGAAGAAATCGGTTCCGTAGGTGCTACGGGTATGCAATCCCGTTGGTTTGAAAACATGGTAGCAGAGCTCTTGGCCATGGCCGGTGAAAAATCGCCGTTAGCCGTGCGTCGTACTTTAGAACGAAGCCGCATGTTGTCTTCCGATGTAAGTGCGGGTTTTGATCCATTGTATGCATCCGCTTTTGAAGCTAAAAATGCTGCTTTCCTCGGTAAAGGTGTAGTATTTAATAAATTCACCGGTGCCCGCGGTAAATCCGGTTCCAATGATGCCAATGCGGAATATATGGGCTTTATTCGTCGTATTATGGACGACAATAAGGTTAATTTCCAGACGGCCGAACTCGGTAAGGTTGACCTTGGCGGCGGCGGTACCATTGCGTACATCATGGCGTTATACGGCATGAATGTTATTGACTGCGGTGTGGCAGTGCTCAGCATGCATGCGCCTTGGGAAGTAACGAGCAAAGCCGATGTTTATGAAGCTAAGAAATGTTATGTAGCCTTTTTAAAAGCCGATAGTGCAGAAAGCGGTCTATAATGGGTAATATCAGTCAAGGTAAGACCAGTAAACCAACGGTGCGTATTGATATTTTTGATATTGAAGAAGATCAGGCACAGCAGTATTTGAAGGACCGTGAAGAATGTGCGACGGCTGCAGAGGCTGTAATGGCTAAATATTGTCAAACCGTTAAACGTGAAACCTTGGATCCAGAAGAAGGACAAGGCGTGGTAGGTTATTATAAAACCGGCGAAATTCTCATGACGGTGTTACTTGATCCGTTTGAAATTCCTGTCATGAAAGTAGCCATCGGTCGCGGTAAATTGGAAGATTATATTTTGGCGGCCAACAGCTTAACCCATGAAATGCTGGATCAGCTTGCAAAGGAGGACGAAAACTAATGTTATTGGTACAATATCCGACTTGCACAACTTGTAAGAAGGCTAAAAAATATTTAGAAAGTCATAACATCAGCTTTGACGATCGTAATATTAAGGAAGAAAATCCGACGGCTGAAGAACTTGGTCTCTGGCAGCCGAAGAGCGGTAAAGATGTTAAGGCGTTTTTCAATACATCCGGTCAGGTTTATCGCAGTGAAAATATTAAAGATAAATTACCGGCCATGAGTGATGAAGAAAAATTGGCTTTACTCGCTACGAACGGTATGCTTGTAAAACGTCCTTTATTAATTCTTGATGATGAAGTGCTGGTAGGTTTTAAAGAAGCAGAATGGGAAGCGGCACTTAAACGTAAAGGCTATTTGAAATAACAGATAAAATTGGTTGCAAGGATTTATGGACTTGTTTGATGAAATTTCTTTCATTTTCCTATTGAATTAGGCAAAGAAACAGGCTATAATGATTGCAATATCCCGTGTAGCTGGATATGTGTAGAATGGTAGAAGGGAGCATTTAATCATGTGGAAGAAACGTGTAGTAGTGGCAGCGGCAGCAGCTTTGATGGCTGTAGGTTTATTGGCCGGCTGCGGCAGTGACAGTAGTAATGGTAGCGGTGCGAATAAGACGTACAAAGTAGGGGTGATTCAACTTGTTGAACATCCGGCGCTTGATGCGGCCAACAAAGGTTTTGTTGACGGTTTGGCGTCCAAAGGGTTTAAAGATAATGTAAAAATCGATCAGCAGAATGCGCAGGCGGATCAGTCGAATTTGAACAGTATTGCCCAGCGTTTTGTAGCAGATAGAGATGATTTGGTATTGGCTATCGCAACGCCGGCTGCTCAGGCTATGGCGAATGCAACCAAAGATATTCCGATTTTAGGCACAGCTATTACAGATTATGTACAGGCTAAATTGGTACAAAGTAATGAAAAGCCGGGCACAAATGTGAGCGGTACAACCGATATGAATCCGGTAGAAAAACAAGTGGACTTAATCACTCGTATTTTACCGAATGCCAAGAAAATCGGCCTTATTTACAGTGCCAGCGAAGTTAATTCCCAATTGCAGGCAGCGCGCATGAAAGCACATGCTAAGGAAAAAGGCCTTGAAGTTGTGGAAATGACGGTTCAAAATGTGAATGACATTCAGCAGGTAGCTCAGAACTTGGTAACGCAAGGTGTTCAGGCAATTTACCTGCCAACCGATAATGTAGTTGTATCGGCTATGCCTAATTTGGTTAAGATTACCGATGCCGCTAAAATTCCGGTATTCCCGGGCGAAGACAATGTAGTAAAAATGGGTGGTTTAGCTACTTACTCCGTTGATTACTACCAATTGGGCTTCCAAACCGGTGTAATGGGTGCTAAAATCCTTTCCGGTGAAGCTAAAATCAGCGATATGCCGATTGAAAGTCAAAAAGAATTTAAATTGGTTGTCAACCAAGACGTTGCCAATCGTTTAGGCATTACAATTCCGGCCGATGTTTTGCAAGAAGCCGGTAAATAACCTAATACACAAAAGAAAAGGGCTTCGGCCTTTTTCTTTTTATTGATGGAGGAACACATGGAAAACCTGATTATTTCTACTTTGGGCCAAGGCCTCTTATGGTCCCTATTGGCCATCGGCGTATTTATTACGTTCCGCGTGTTGGATATTGCCGATTTGACCGTTGAAGGTAGTTTCCCTTTGGGAGCCGCCATTTCCGTTACGCTGATTGTAGCCGGCGTGAATCCGATTGTATCAATCTTAGCGGCTGCCGTGGGCGGCATGCTCGCCGGTGTGGTTACCGGTTGGGTACATACTAAGTTAAAAATTCCTGCTTTATTAGCCGGTATTTTAACCATGATTGCTTTATATTCGGTGAATCTTCATGTTATGGGGAAAGCGAATGTTTCTTTATTGCGCATGAACACGGTATATACGTACCTGGAAACAATGAATATTTCAGCCACCTGGGCTTTGGCTATTGTGGGCCTTGTAGTTGCCGTTTTGGCTTGTGTTTTCTTATTCTGGTTCTTCGGAACGGAAATTGGGGCCGCCATTCGTGCGACCGGCGTGAATCCGCAAATGATTCGTGCGCAGGGCGTCAATACGGATACCATGATTGTATTCGGTTTACTTTTATCTAACGCTTTTGTAGCAGTTGCGGGGGCACTCGTAGCGCAGGGGAACGGTTATGCCGATGTGGGCATGGGCGTAGGTACCATCGTTATCGGTTTGGCGTCGGTTATTATTGGTGAAGTTCTCTTCGGTACCCGTTCATTCGTACAAAATTTAACGGCTGTTGTGCTCGGTTCGGTTGTGTACCGTATCGTAATTGCCGTCGTATTATACTTAGGTATGCCGCCAAATGATTTGAAATTATTTACGGCCGTATTGGTTGCCATCGCCTTGTCCTTGCCGACATTGAAGGCTAAATGGCAGAGTCGCTAAGGAGGGCTTACCTATGTTAGAAGTGAAACAGATTGTAAAAACATTCTTTAAAGGTACAGTCAATGAAAAAGTAGCTCTTCACGGCGTTGATTTGCGCTTGGAATCCGGTGATTTTGCTACCGTTATCGGCGGCAATGGGGCCGGTAAAAGTACCTTATTGAATTCCATTGCCGGTGTTTTTCCTATCGACTCCGGTTCGATTCACATTAATGATACGGATATTACGAAAATGCCGGAATATAAACGGGCTGCTTTCATCGGCCGCGTGTTCCAAGATCCGATGCTTGGCACGGCGGGGAATATGCAGATTGAAGAAAACTTGCTCTTAGCCTTGCGCCGCGGTAAGCGCATGGGTCTTAAATGGGCGTTCGTGCCGAAAGAACGGGAATTATTCCGTGAACGTTTATCGCTTTTAGGTTTGGGCCTTGAAGATCGCTTAACGGCTCGTATGGGCTTATTGAGCGGCGGTCAACGTCAGTCCATTACACTTTTAATGGCGACCATGCTTCGCCCTGAGCTTTTACTGCTCGATGAACATACGGCGGCACTTGATCCTAAGACGGCTGAAAACGTGTTAAATTTGACGGATAAACTCGTTAAAGAGCATAATTTGACAACGCTCATGATTACCCATAATATGCGTGACGCATTGCGTTTCGGCAATCGTTTGATTATGATGAATAACGGTCAAATTATTTTTGATGTACGCGGTGAAGAAAAGAAGAAATTAACGGTTCAAGATTTATTGGAACGCTTTGAAGTAGCCGGTGATGCTGTCAGCGACCGCATGATGTTGGGGTCGTAAGACAATTTAATAAGCAAGGATAGAAGGGGGATTTTTGTAAATCCCCCTTTACAATTGCAGGTGCTTATAGTATACTCATTAAAGTGATATACGCACTGTTAACGCAAGCGAAGTATTCGAATCTCCAACGTTTACTTTGGCTTGACGAGATTTTTTCGTAGTATAGGAGGACATAATAATGTTAACTACAGAAGCTAAACAAGCTATTATCAAAGAATTTGCTGTTCATGAAGGCGACACCGGATCTCCGGAAGTTCAAATCGCGATTTTAACTAACCGTATCGTATACCTTACTGAACATTTGAAAGAACACAAAAAGGATCATCACTCCCGTCGTGGTCTTTTGAAATTGGTTGGTCAACGCCGTAACATGCTTGACTACCTTCGTCGTAAAGATATTGAACGTTACCGTGCAATTCTTGAAAAATTAAACTTACGTAAATAATTTCGTTTCGCGCGTCAATTTGCGTAACTTAAAAAGCGGCCTTGGCCGCTTTTTTTATATAATAACTAATAAAAGACTTTTATTTTATGAGATAATCCTTTACAATAAGAGAGAATGTAAAAATTGTAGAAGAGTAACTCAGAGGAGGAATCGGAATGGAACAATTCCAAATGGACCTTGCCGGTCGTACCCTAACTATTGAAACAGGGGAATTGGCAAAACAAGCAGGCGGTGCTGCCTTAGTACGTTATGGTGATACGGTTGTATTGGTAACGGCTACGGCATCCAAAGAAGCCAAAGATATTGACTTCTTCCCATTGACCGTAGATTATGAAGAAAAAATGTATGCAGTAGGCCGTATTCCGGGTGGCTTCGTAAAACGTGAAGGTCGTCCGCCGGAAACAGCTATTTTGCACAGCCGTTTGATTGACCGTCCGATTCGTCCGTTGTTCGACAAAGGTTGCCGTAATGAAGTACATGTTTGTGCTACCGTATTGTCCGTAGATCAGGATAATGCACCTGAAATTTGCGGTATGATTGGTGCGTCCGCAGCATTAGCTTTGTCTGATATTCCTTGGGCAGGTCCTATCGCCGGTGTGCGTATCGGCCGTGTAAACGGTTCTTTTGTAATTAACCCGACGGTAGCTCAGCTTGAAGCTACTGATTTAAATGTTGTGGTAGCCGGCACCAAAGATGCTATCTTGATGGTAGAAGGCGGCGCTCAAGAAGTAGCGGAAGATGTACTTTTGGATGCTATTATGACGGCTCACGAAGAAATTAAACGCATTGTTTCTTTCCAAGAAGAAATGGTAGCCGTAGCCGGCAAAGAAAAGCGTGTATTGCCAACTCATACTTTGGATGAAGACGTTTTGGCAGCTGTTAAAGAATATGCTCATGATGCACTCGACAAAGCTGTACGTTGTGCCGATAAACAACAACGCGATGCTCAGCAGGATGAAGTATATGCCGATACACGCGTTCATTTTGAAGAAATCTATCCTGATAACATGGATGATGTAAATATGGCGCTCGAAAAAATGACGAAAGAAATCGTTCGTCATATGATTACTGTTGAAAAAATTCGTCCGGACGGCCGTCAGTTGGATGAAGTTCGTCCAATCAGCGTACGTGTAGGCGTATTACCGCGCACTCACGGTTCCGGTTTATTCACTCGTGGTCAAACTCAGGTGCTCAATATCTGTACATTAGCTCCATTGTCTGAAAAACAGACTATCGACGGTATCGGTATTGAAACTGAAAAACGTTATATTCACCACTACAATTTCCCATCCTACTCCGTAGGGGAAGCTCGTTCCTCCCGCGGTCCGGGACGTCGTGAAATCGGTCACGGTGCTTTGGCTGAACGCGCTTTATTAGCCGTTTTACCAAGTGAAGAAGAATTCCCATATGCTATGCGTTTGGTATCCGAAGTATTGGAATCCAACGGTTCCAGCTCCATGGCCAGTGTTTGCGGCAGTACCTTGTCCTTAATGGACGCCGGTGTGCCTATTAAAGCACCGGTAGCCGGTATCGCTATGGGTCTTATAACTCAAGGTGAACATTACACGATTTTAACTGATATTCAAGGCATGGAAGATGCTTTGGGCGATATGGACTTCAAAGTAGCCGGTACTGCTAAAGGTGTTACCGCTATTCAGATGGATATTAAAATTTCCGGTTTATCCCGTGAAATCTTAAAAGAGGCGTTGGAACAGGCTCATAAAGGCCGTATGCACATTATGGGCAAAATGCTTGCCGTTATTGATGCTCCACGCGACAACATGTCCCCATGGGCTCCGCGCATCATTACCATGAACATCGACCCTGACAAGATTCGTGACGTAATCGGTCAAGGCGGTAAAGTAATTCGCGGTATCATTGAAGAAACCGGTGCTAAAATCGATATTGAAGATGATGGTACTATCTTTATCGCTGCTGTAGAAGAAGCTGCGGCCAATAAAGCGATTGAAATTATTACCAACTTAACTAAAGAAGTTGAAGTGGGCGAAGTTTACCTCGGTAAAGTAACCCGTCTCATGAACTTTGGCGCTTTTGTTGAAGTATTACCGGGTAAAGAAGGTTTGGTACATATTTCCAAATTAGCTAAAGAACGTGTTGAAAATGTTGAAGATGTTGTTAATGTGGGCGACGAAATTATGGTTAAAGTTATCGAAATTGATAAACAAGGCCGTATCAACTTGTCCCGCAAAGATTGCTTGAAATAACTATCACTTGAAAGAGGAGTCGTTAGATGGATATACGTGGATTTGAAGTTGTATCACAGTTTGAAGATAAAGATATAGCTTTACCAAGACGGAAAACAACGGAAAGCGCGGGCTACGATATTGAATGTGCGGAAGCCGTAACAATTGCGCCCGGCGAAATGAAGTTGGTGGCTACAGGCCTCAAAGCGTTTATGAATTACGATGAATATTTGGCAATTCATATTCGTTCCAGCATGGCTATTAAACGGCACCTTATGCTCGTGAATAGTACCGGCATTATTGACAGTGATTATTATAATAATGAAGAAAATGAAGGTCATATTCTGATTGCGCTCATTAATATGGGCAAAGAAGAAGTTCAGCTTGAAAAGGGTGAACGTGTGGCACAGGGCATTTTCTCTAAATATTTAATCGCCACTGATGACGATGCAACCGGTATTCGTACCGGCGGTATCGGCAGTACCGGTAATAATTAGGTAATTAAAAACTCCATGACGCTGCACTCAAAGTTTGTTGAGTGCAGTTGTCATGGAGTTTTTTGTTCACGCTTTACCTTTAGGTGTAGTGTGATACAATAAATAGAGAATGTATTTCAATGAAAAAGTCAATCAGATAGGAGAAGACATATGAGTTTGCACAGAGAAAAACAAGTATCATCGGAAATGAAATTTGATGGTCGCTTGATTAAAGTAACTTTTGACGTAGCCGATGTAAACGGCAAGGAAGCCTGGCGTGAAGTCGTGCACCATCCCGGTGCGAGTGCGATTGTAGTTATCGACGATAAAGGATGTATCGTTATGGAACGTCAGTTCCGCTACGCTTTAGACCGCGGTTTATTGGAAATTCCGGCCGGTAAATTGGATGGTGCCGAAGATCCTTTGCACTGTGCCAAACGCGAATTGGAAGAAGAAACAGGCTATAAAGCATCGGAATGGATTCCTTTGGGGACCATTGCTACAAGTCCCGGTTTCTGTAATGAATTGATTCATCTTTATGTAGCTAAAGGTCTCAGCAAAGGTGAAACCAACTGGGATGATGATGAATATGTGGAACTCGAATACTATACCTTTGAAGAGTTGATGGACGCTATCCGTAAGGAAGAAATCAAAGATGCCAAAACATTGGCAGCATTGGCATTGGCAATGCCGTATTTGAAATAGGAGTTCTGTTTCAATCTCAATTGAGAGAATAGAGGCGTATTATGTTTAAACGAGTTATATTATTAGTCATGGACAGTGTAGGTATCGGTCATGCGACAGATGCGGCTGCCTTTGGCGATGAAGGCGCTAATACAGTCGGACATATTGAATCGGCCGGCGGAACTTTGCGTTGTCCTAATTTAAAACGGTTGGGGCTTGCCAATATTGCGGATATTAAAGGGGATGACGAACCGGTAACCGGCTTATATGGGCGTCTCCATGAAATCAGCCGGGGTAAAGATACTACGAGCGGTCATTGGGAGCTTCTCGGTCATCCTGTAGATGTGCCGTTTCCCACATTTTATGACGGTTTTCCAAAAGAAGTGATGGATGCCTTTACCCGTGAAACAGGCTATGGTTATTTAGGTAATGAAGTGGCATCCGGTACGGAAATTATTGAACGTTTGGGCGAAGAACATATGAAAACGGGTAAACCGATTGTATATACTTCGGCTGATTCCGTATTCCAGATTGCCGCCCACGAAGATGTGATTCCGCTTGAAGAATTATATCGTATTTGTAAGATTACCCGTGAAAAAGTCTGTATCGGCGATTATTATGTAGGCCGCATCATTGCCCGACCTTTTGTGGGCGAATTAGGGCATTTTAAACGGACAGCCAATCGCCATGATTACAGTCGTATGCCTGAAAAAACTTTGTATTGGGAAATTTTACAGCAACATAATTTGCAAACTATCGGTGTGGGTAAAATCGGTGATATTTATGCTCGTGTCGGTATCAGTGAATCCTATCCGACTAAGTCGAACAGTCACGGTATGAACGAGGCAGCAAGGCTTATGGGAGGCACCTTTAAAGAAGGACTCATGATGATTAACCTTGTTGAATTTGACAGTATGTACGGTCATCGCCGTAATGTGCCGGGTTATAAACGTGCTTTGGAAGATTTCGACTATCAGCTTGGCGGTTTCTTGGATTTATTGACCAATGATGATTTATTGCTAATTACGGCAGACCATGGTAACGATCCGACTTGGACAGGTACGGATCATACTCGGGAACTCGTACCGTTATTGGGGTATTGGCAAGGCTTAAATAAGTCGGTAGCTTTGGGCAATCGTGATACTTTTGCCGATGTGGGGCAAACTATACTGGATAATTTCGGCTTTAAAGGCGATGTAGGCACAAGTTTCTTAGAAATATTAAAGGAGAATAGATAATGAGTTGTACACATGCAAAACGTCCGGTTCCAACGGATCCGGTTGAAAAAGCCCGTTATTATTGGGCTAAAAGACAGACTGCCGTGGCGCAGGAACAAGGGATGGGCAGTGATGAAATCCATGCCTTATTTAAATACATCATGGAAATGGATATCGATGCGATAGAAAAATCCGGCACGGAAGAAACCTACGAAACCTTTCGTCGCGCAATCGGTCAGGCTACGACTGCTTTGGATGAAGGAAAGCCGGTGGCCGTAGCATTGAATTTATTCCGCACTATCATGCATGGAGATCTTAAATAGAAACGAAGAGCCCACTCTATAGGCGAAGACTATTTCAAATATAAGCTGTTAAAACTATCTCAAAAGTAAAAAAATTTCTCCCCATCGCAGGCTTGGTTTTGCATTCGCAAAAAGACCCTACGATTGGGGAGAATTTTTTTGACTTTATAACGCTAGTATAAACTACGGTTGCAGCTTTACTCTTTGAGATAGTTTTTCTCTGCTAAAGAGTGTGGCGCTTCGTTTCTAATGAGGGGGAGGAGAGTTTTTAGACATAAAAAAAGCGCCGTAACTAGGTTACAACGCTTTTAAGCCTTAGATTAAAGGGCGTTTACTTTAGCCGTTAAGTTAGATTTCTTGCGGGCTGCTGTGTTTTTATGAAGAACGCCTTTGGAGGCCGCTTTATCAATTACGCTAGTAGCTTGAACAAGTGCTTTTTTAGCATCTTCTACTGCGCCTGCTTCTACAGCTTCAACCGTTTTGCGTGTAGCTGTACGAATTTGAGATTTCACAGCGGAGTTTTTCGCACGACGTTCAGCGTCCGTTTTTACGCTTCTAATACTGGATTTGATATTTGGCAATTGAGTCACCTCCTTATGATTACAATAATATACCTGAATAATTATAGCATAGTGCGTATTGTTGTGCAATACCTTATAAAGATTAGTTTTGACTTATATTTATGATATAATAGGTTCAGACATATTAAACAGTAGTTTAGGCTATATATTATAGCATAAAATATGAAATTCGTAATGGATGGTAAAGAGGTGTTTTATGAAAAAGTTAATGATCATAGATGGCAGCAGTTTGTTGTACCGTGCTTTTTTTGCGTTACCGCCGCTCAGCAATGCCCTTGGTGTGCCCACTAATGCAGTGTACGGTTTTTTGACGATGCTTGTTAAATTATATAATGATCTTCAGCCTGATTATGTGGCAGTTGCTTTTGATAAAGGTAAAGAAACATTCCGTACTGAATTGTATGCCGATTATAAAGGTAATCGCCCGAATGCACCGGATGATTTACGCCCTCAGTTCGGTCTTATTCGCGAAGTGTTGGAGGCTCTCGGTATTACCGTAATCGAAGAAGAAGGTTACGAAGGGGACGATATTATCGGCTCTTTAAGTAAAAAACTGGGCAACAAAGATACGGCCGTTTATATCATTACCGGTGATCGAGACAGCTTACAGCTCGTTGATGAACACAGTACAGTGTATTTAACGAAAAAAGGTATCAGTGATATGCTTGAAGTCCGCCCGGACAATATGGCGGACGAATACGGTTACGGCCCTGAACAGGTTATTGATATGAAGGCCCTCATGGGTGATAGCTCGGATAATATTCCGGGCGTACCGGGCGTTGGTGAAAAAACGGCGCTCAAGTTACTTAATGAATACGGAACTTTGGAAGGTGTATACGATAATATTGACTCCATTAAAGGTAAATTAAAAGAAAAATTGGTCGATAATAAAGACTTGGCCTTTTTGTCACGCACATTGGCAACCATTAAAACCGATATGGACTTAGATTATAAAGCAACGGATTTTGTAACATCGGCTCATGAAACGGAAATTGTGCCGCTTTTTGATCGTTTAGGCTTTCACAGTGTAACGCCGCGACTCATTAAGGCTATGGGGATTACGGCACCGACACCGGTGGACAGTGATTCATTATTTGCCGATTTTGCCGAGTCACCGACAGCAGCTAAATTAGAAATAGCCGGTGTAGAAGCTGTTACACCTGCTTTCTATAAAAATAAAGATTTAGGTATCGTTGTAAGAGCCGGTGGAGCTCATCCGTTCCGTACTATTGATGAGTTGTTTGTAGCTAACGGTGAAACTGTGGTTCGCTTGGATGGCGGTCATGCTAATGTTGATGAATTATTGCCGTCAATGCTGAATGAAGCTGCGACGATTGCTACAGAAGACAGTAAGCTTTTATTGGAAGTTACCGGCCGGGACAAACCGGGTGATATGCCATTATTTACGGCTAACGGGGAACCTAGAATTTGGGATTTAACTTTGATGGCGTATTTGGCTGATCCTACCCGTACAAATTACGGTATATCTTATTTAAGTGAACGCTTTAGCGCCCCGTCGGTACCGGCAACCGGTGATGCTCATGAATTTGCCACTACGGCTCAAGCCTTGATTACTATGCAAGCGACGGCTCAAGAGGTACTCAAGGACAACGGCCTTTGGGATTTGTATAAAACGATTGAATTGCCGCTTGTTCATACCTTGCTGGTTATGGAAAAGAACGGTATTTATATTGATAAAGCGGCTTTAGAAAAAACACAGACTCGCTTCCGGGCTGAAGCTGATGAATTGCGCGATGCCATTTATGAAGCAGCCGGTGAAGAGTTTAATATCAACTCGCCGAAACAGTTAGGCGTTATTCTCTTTGAAAAATTAAATTTACCTGTTTTGAAAAAAACGAAAACAGGTTATTCGACTAATGCGGAAGTATTGGATATGCTTCGTAACGATCATCCGATTATTGAACTCATTTTGAAATATCGCACGGTAGTAAAATTGATTTCCACATATTTGGAAGGATTAAAACCGTTAATTGATGGAAAAACAGATCGTATTCACAGTACGTTCAATCAAATGGTAACGGCAACGGGCCGACTCAGCAGTTCCGATCCGAACCTTCAGAATATTCCGGTTCGCACCGAAAAAGGTCGTGAGATCAGGGCTTTATTCCTACCGGGTGAAGGGTATGACACTTTGGTGAGTGCCGACTATTCGCAAATTGAACTTCGTATTTTGGCTCACTTATCGGAAGACCCGGCTCTTATTAAAGCCTTTATGGACGGCGAAGATATTCACCGCTTTACGGCCGCTGAAGTGCTCGGTAAATCTATTGAAGATGTTACGCCAACTGAACGTTCTCATGCTAAAGCCGTTAACTTCGGCATCATTTACGGCATCAGTGATTTCGGCTTATCCCGTGATTTAGGCATTACACGGGGCGAAGCAAAAGATTATATTGAATTATATTTCCATCGTTATCCTAAAGTTAAAGAATATATGGATAATATGGTGGCGGAAGCTCACGAAACCGGTATGGTTCGCACTATGTTCGGTCGTGTTCGTTCGTTGCCGGATATTAACAGTCGCAATTTTAATCGTCGTTCTTTTGCGGAACGTACGGCTATGAATACACCGATTCAGGGCAGTGCGGCGGATATTATCAAATTAGCCATGAATCAGGTAGAACAGCGCTTGGAAGCAGACGGCTTTAAGTCACGCCTCTTATTGCAGGTGCATGACGAATTGGTGTTGGAAGTTGTCAAAGAAGAAGAAGCTTCGGTTATGAAATTGTTGGCAGATATTATGGACAGTGTCGTAGAATTAAAGGTACCGCTTATTGTTGATGTACATAGTGCTACGAATTGGGCTGATGTAAAATAATAGCCAATTCTAACAAAATCGGAGCCAAATCATGTGCTTAAACGTTTATATAGTATAGAAGTTAAGAGGTGACATGCATGCCGGAATTACCGGAAGTGGAATTGATAAAAGAATATATCCATGAACAGGCGGCCGGCAAAACTGTTGCTTCGGTTGACTCTTTATTGCCGCGTATGTGGCGTAATTGTCCGGCAGATGTGGCGGAAACGCTGATTACCGGACAGACTATCGAAGCAGTAAAGCGGCGCGGTAAGTATTTAATCATTACCTGGCAAAATTCAACATTACAGCTGATTATTCATTTGAAGCTGACAGGGCGATTAATTTATCGGGCAAGCGATGAAGTAGAGCGCTTTGACCGTATTCTGTTCCATTTTACGGACGGTACCATGCTGTCATACGGTGATGTTCGTACTCTTGGTGCTTTATATGTTTTTGAATCGCCCAAGGCTATTGATTTAAAAGCATATCTTAATATGGGGGTAGAACCGTTGAGTCATGCGTTTACAAGTGGTAAACTATATGAGTTGACACGCCGGAGCGGCATGCCCATAAAACCGTTTTTATTAAGTCAGAAATATGTGGCGGGTATCGGCAATATTTACGCCGATGAAGCTTTGTTTTTGGCTCATATTATGCCAACGAGACCGGCTGATTCATTGACTGAAGCAGAGACGAAAGCCTTACACCGTACGCTGCGTAAAGTATTGCGTGAAAGTTTGGCCAATGGTGGCACGAGTTTCCGTGATTATAAAAACGGAGCCGGCGGCAAAGGGCAGAACCAAGACCATTTATTGGTATACGGTCGTGGCGGTAAACCCTGTGTTCGCTGTAAACAGACATTGCAGGATATGACCTTGCGAGGCAGACATACCGTGTTTTGCGGTCATTGCCAACATTAAGATTTGTAACACTGACTTATTTTTTTCAGATTGACGTCCAGTCGACTGAATTCTTTTATGAACATTAGCGTTAAGTATACTTAACTTAACTTTAATTTACATTGAGAGTTTTATTTCATATTATCGGGAGTAACGATGTATAAGATTGGTTTAACCGGGGGGATTGCGTCCGGTAAAAGCACAGTGTCCAATTGGCTTCGGGATAAAGGAGCACCCATTATTGATGCGGATATAGTAGCCCGTGAAGTTGTAGAGCCGGGGACACCGGGTCTGGCGGCTTTGGCTGCTGAATTCGGCGATGAAATTATTACGCAGGAAGGAATACTTGATCGTCCTAAATTAGGCAGTATAATTTTTAACGATGAAGCCAAACGTAAACGGACGAATGAGATTCTACACAGTTACATTAAACAGCGTATTGATGAATTGGCTCATAATTTTGCCGATGAAGGCTATAAGGCGGTTATTTATGATATTCCTTTGCTGATTGAAACCGGTTGGCATAAGGAAATGGACGAAGTGTGGCTGGTCGCTATTGAAGAATCGGTGCAGACGATCCGTTTGTGTGAACGTAACGGCTATACCGTGGAAGAAGCGAAAGCCCGTATTGCCAGTCAAATGCCGTTGACAGAGAAGCGGAAGCACAGTCAGGTTGTGATTGATAATAATGGAACTTTGGCTGATTTGGAGACGCAGTTAAATCATCTTTGGCAGGCAAAGGGACATGTATTTACTAAGGAGGATGTATGAAGGGATCTACATTCTTAGCATGGTGTATGATTATTTTGGGGTGGTATTATTTTGCCGTAGGTGAACCGTACTTAGCCCGTACCTATGCGTATCCTTTAGAACATAGCGCTACCGTATACGCAGCGGCTCAAGCAAATAAAGTGCCTTACTCCTTGGTAGCCGGTGTTATTTTGGCGGAAAGCAAATTCAATGAACATGCGGAATCGGCGCCGGGAGCTTTGGGGCTGATGCAACTCATGCCGGAAACGGCGCATTGGATTGCGGAACAAATGAATGAGCCTAAGCTGACCGATAATGATATAAAAGAACCGGACACAAATATTAAATTGGGTACCTGGTATTTGGCGTATTTATTGAATGAATTTAAGGGTAATAAAGTGTTGGCCTTAGCCGCTTATAATGCGGGACGCGGTCATGTGGAAGAATGGATGACGCAATACGGTTGGGGCGATGATTTCGACAATATTGAAGATATCCCGTTTGCCGAGACTCGTGAATATGTGACGGCTGTTTTAAAAAATCAAGAAAAATATGAATCGCTGTATGCCGGGGATGCCGCACAACAATAGCGTTGAGATTGATATTGTTCTGTAATGATTGCAAGCGAATAATGATAACAATCGCTGATAACGGTGTAAGATACAGATATAACCTGTATAGGGAATAGAGAAAGGATAATTCAGATGGCAGATGTAATTGCAGAATGTAAAGAACGTACCTATGATTTTTCATGGCTACCGGCTACACTGGGTGACTTTAAGCTTGTGATTGATACCACCGCCGATGGTTTGTATTATCGCTTTTTTCATTATGAAAATGAATTGGGGTGGCGCTGGGAAGCTTTATATGATGAAGAAGTTAATGACTATACCGTACATGTAGTTATGCCGCTTTTTTCGTTTACGGATATTAACTTTATCCGTAATTCATGGGAAGAGTTTGAATCAATTCTTAAAGATAGAGCTGTGAAAGGCCTGACAGACCGTTTAATTGAAGCACATAATATGTTTTCTTATGCGTACAAAGAAAAAGGTTTGGTTGATTGGTCGTATGAAGAATTTTTACCGGCAAAAATCGGAAACTTTGTGCGTGATATAACGCCGAGTAATGCGGTTTGCATGATTAACGGATCTTACATTATTGCGGAATATCGGTTGATGGACGATACATCGGGGCTGTTGCTTTTCTACAATGTACTTCGTAATGAGTTTTTCGTAGAACTTCGTCGTCATAACTATCCGGAGATAAACCATGACCTCGATGCTAAGGATCTTCGGGAATTGGAAAGTAAGCTCGAAACTGAATTGACAAGAGTGCTTGAGGACCTGCAAAATCGTTTATAGTATTTGTGTTTTGCCAGTGTTCATGATATAATATATGTGATTCGAAATAAGCTTTTTTAAAAGAGTGGGCCTTGGCTCACTCTTTACTTTATAGTAAAACACTATGCAAGCGTAAAAAAACAGGCAGGGGCTTGGCGGATACGGTGCTCGTAATATTACAAGTGTTACATCAAAATGAAGGAGGCGATAACCATGAAAAGAGAAGCCGTGGAAGAATTTGTGTCCTCAGTGGTAGAAGGTATTTTAGAGGGGACAGAGATGGAACTGGTGGATGTGGAGTATGTGCGCGAACGTGATTGGTATTTGCGTGTATACCTGGATAAGCCGGGCGGAGTCGATCTTGATGATTGTCAGATTGTCAGCGAGAAGCTGAGCGAAGTGTTGGATGCTGAAGATCCTATTAAAGAAAATTATTTATTGGAAGTTTCTTCGCCGGGACTGGATCGTGTTTTGAAAAAAGATAAAGACTTTGTTCGCTATCAAGGCGCCGATGTTGATGTACAGTTGTTTAAACCGGTAGACGGTAAAAAACAATTTACCGGTGCATTGGGCGAGTTTACCGACACGACGATTACCATTCAAGTGGATGAAACACCGCTTGTGTTGGAACGGAGCGCTATTGCTCAGATTCGTTTGCATTTTGAATTTTAAAAAATAAAAATAAAACAGAAAAATATTGGAGGAATAATAAGTGAGTCAAGAATTAGTACAGGCAGTTATGGTGTTAACAAAGCAGAAGGGTGTATCGCCGGAAGTGGTGTTTGAGTCCTTGGAGGCATCATTGCTGCAGGCTTACCGTAAAGAGCCGGGTTCCAATCAGGACGCCTATGTAGAATTAAACCGTGAGAACGGTGAATATAAGGTTTTTGCGAAGAAAACCGTAGTTGATGAAGTTGAGGATGCAGAGAAAGAGATTTCTCTCGCTGAAGCACAACAACGTGATATGCGTTTTGAAGTGGGCGATATTGTAGAAGTTGATGTAACGCCTAAGAACTTTGGTCGCAGTGCCGCTCATACGGCTAAGCAAATGTTGATTCAACGTCTTAAAGAAGCGGAACGCAGCATTGTGTACGAAGAATATTTCAGCCGTGAAGGCGATATTATTACCGGTCTCGTACAGCGTGTAGAAGGCCGTAATGTATTTGTGGATCTCGGTAAAACAGAAGCAATTTTACCGCCGGCTGAACAGATTCCGACTGAATCCTATAAAGCGGGCGATCGCATTAAATGCTATATCGTAGAAGTTAAAAAGACGACCAAAGGGCCTCAGATTATGATTAGCCGCACCCATCCGGGCCTGTTGAAACGCCTCTTCGAATTGGAAGTACCTGAAATTTATGAAGGTGTTATTGAATTAAAATCCGTAGCTCGCGAACCGGGCATGCGTTCTAAAATCGCCGTCGTATCTCGTGATGAAACGATTGATGCGGTAGGTGCTTGTGTAGGTCCTAAGGGGCAACGCGTTCAAAATATTGTTGATGAATTGAATGATGAAAAAATCGATATCGTAAAATGGGATGAAGATCCGGCTGTATATATTGCCAACTCCTTGAGTCCGGCGAAGGTTGTCTCCGTTGATGTGAATGAAGAAGAAAAAACATCCCGCGTTATTGTACCGGATTACCAATTGTCCTTGGCAATCGGCAAAGCCGGCCAGAATGCTCGTTTAGCAGCTAAATTGACAAACTGGAAAATCGATATTAAGAGTGAAACACAAGCAGATGAAGTAGAACCGGAAGCGGTTGCTGATGAATTGCTTGAAGGTGACGGTGAAGCGTAATGAAGAAAAAAACACCTCCTATGCGTATCTGTGTAGGTTGTGGCGAGTTGTGTAATAAGAAAGAGATGCTACGCATTGTAGCCTCACCGGAAGGTACGATTGCTATAGACCGAACCGGCAAAGCAGCCGGCCGTGGTGCTTATATCGAACCGAAAGCAGAATGCTTTGAAACCGCTTATAAAGCGAAGCGCTTGGAGCGCTCCTTGAAACGAGCCGTATCAGCTGATATTTATGAAAATTTAAAGGCTGAGTTAGGACTTAATGAGGCTGAATAAGCAAATGAACGAAACTAAATTTAAGAATTTATTAGGCATGGCGCAGCGGGCCGGTAAGCTGTTATCTGGCGATTTTGTGGCTGAGAAAGCAATTAAACGTGGTACAATTCCCTTAGCCTTGCTGGCAACTGATTGTGCTAAGAATAATGCGGAGAAATATATATGGTTAACTCAGCAATATGAAGTTCCGCTAAGAAGTGTTTTGACAAAAGCGGAACTGGGTCATGCCATCGGCAAAGAACAAAGAGCGATTGTCCTCGTCAACGATGAGGGATTTGCGAAGGCAATGCTCAAAGAAATAGATAATTGATTTGAGGGGGCATGCAGATGTCAAAAAAAAGAATACGTGATTTAAGTAAAGAACTAAATGTAGAGAATAAGCAAATTATTGATTTTCTGAGTCGTAACGGCTATGAATCAAAAACACCGGCCAGCGGTTTGGATGATGCGGGTATTGAATTGGTAACTAAACATTTCAAAGGACATGGTACCCAGGCTCCTAAGGCTGCAGAGACGGCTGTTAAAGCAACTAAACCGGCTTCTAAAGAAAATCATAAAAATGCGGAACCTAAGAAAGCAGACGCTCATAAAAACGAAGCCCCTAAAGGTGAAGTAAAAAAATCTGACGGACATAAATCGGCTCATAAACAGGAAGCCGTTAAAAGCGAAAATTCCGGTCAGAAACAAAATGCCAACCGAGGCAATAGCGGTCACAAGAATAATGACGGTAAACAGGATTCCCGTAACCAAAATAATCAGAAACACGGTAATCGTCCGGAACAGCGTCAAGATAACCGCAATCAGGACAATCGTCGTCAAGACAATAAGGGTCAAGACCGTAACGACCGCAATAACCGTCATGGCGAAAAGAAAAACGAAGGCGCTCCGCGTAATGAACATCAAGATCGTAACCGCAACGATCACAATGATCGTAAAAATAATCGCGATAACCGTGACAATCGCAACAACAGTAAAGAAGGTCGCAACAATCGTGACGGTGGCCGCGATAATAACAATAATGACCGTCGCAACAAGAAGGACAAGAAAAACCGTGGCGGCAACCGTCCGCAGTCTTTATTGTCCACATCCTTGGCGAAGAGCAAAAATCGCGTAAAACAGCGTAATGAACAGAATCGCCAGCATAAAGAAGAAGAGAAACGTAAAGCAGAAGCTATGATTGCTACTCATATTGAAATCGGCCAGACTTTAACGGTTAAAGAATTGGCTGAGGCTATGGGCCGTGAAGTGAGTGAAATCATCAAAAAATTAATGCTTTTAGGAGTTATGGCTACCATTAACCAGGAAATCGACTTTGAAACGGCGGCTATCGTGGCGGAAGAGTTCGGTGTTACTGTTTCCGAAGCAGCTCCTGAAGAAGATCCTACAGAAATCGTAGAAATCGAAGATTCGCCGGAAAGCTTACAGCCTCGTCCACCGGTTGTTACTATTATGGGTCACGTTGACCATGGTAAAACTTCCTTGTTGGACGTAATTCGTCAGACTAATGTAACGGCATCCGAAGCAGGCGGTATTACGCAACATATCGGTGCGTACATGGTTCGTTATAAAGGCAACAAGATTACATTCTTGGATACACCGGGCCATGAAGCGTTTACAGCTATGCGTTTGCGCGGTGCGCAGTCTACGGATATTGCCGTATTGGTAGTTGCTGCCGATGACGGTGTAATGCCGCAGACAATCGAAGCGATTAACCATGCGAAATCTGCTAATGTACCTATTATCGTTGCCATCAACAAGATGGATAAACCGGGTGCCAACCCTGACCATGTTAAACAGCAGTTGGCGGAACACGGCTTATTGCCTGAAGAATGGGGCGGCGATGTAATTATGGTTCCTGTATCCGCCAAACAGCGCCAAGGTATTGATGACTTGCTCGAAAATATCTTGCTTGTAGCGGAAGTTATGGAATTAAAAGCTAACCCTAACCGTAATGCTCAAGGCGTTGTTATCGAAGCCAAACTCGATAAAGGTCGCGGTCCTGTATGTACCGTATTGGTACAAAAAGGCAGCCTTCGTGTCGGCGATAATATCATTGCCGGTGTAGCCTACGGTAAAGTTCGTGCCATGACAAATGAACGCGGTGAAAAAGTAAAAGTAGCCCGTCCGTCCATGCCGGTGGAAGTACTCGGCTTATCCGATGTTCCACAGGCTGGTGAAATCATGAACGCCGTTGATGATAACGAAGCTCGTGCAATCGCCGAAAAACGTGTTGAAAAACAGCGCTTGGCCGAAATGGGTACCAGCCATAAAGTTACTTTGGATGATATTTTTAACCAAATTCAACAGGGCGAATTAAAAGACTTAAATATTATTATTAAAGCAGACGTACAAGGTTCGGTGGAAGCATTGCGTCAGTCTTTGGAAGCTATTAAGAATTCGGAAGTTCGTATCGTTATTGTTCACTCTGCCGTAGGGGCTATTAATGAATCCGACGTTATGCTCGCATCCGCTTCGAATGCGATTATCATTGGCTTCAACGTACGTCCTGATGCTGTAGTTCGTAAAGCAGCTGAAAAAGAAAGCGTAGACCTTCGTACGTATCGCGTTATTTATGACGCTATTAACGACGTAGAAAGCGCTATGCGCGGTATGTTGACACCTGAATTTAAAGAAGTTATCTTGGGCCGTGCGGAAGTGCGTCAGGTTATTTCCACACCGAAAGCGATTGTTGCCGGTTCTTATGTAACGGAAGGCGTGATTACGAATAAATCCGAAATTCGCTTAATTCGTGACGGTGTAGTTGTTCATGAAGGTCATGTAGACTCTTTACGTCGCTTTAAAGATGAAGTAAAAGAAGTGAAGAGTAGTTTTGAATGTGGTATTTCCATTGAACGTTACCGTGATATTAAAGAAGGCGATATCATTGAAGCCTTTACGATGGAAGAAATTAAGCCACAGATTTAGGAGGCGTCTATGAGTGACGTTCGTGTACGTAAGTTACAAGAATTTATAAAACAAGAAGTAAGCGGTATGTTGATGCGTGGTCTTAAAGACCCGCGCATCGGCTTCGTTACCGTTACTGAAGTAGAAGTAACGGGGGATTTACGTCAGGCTACTATTTATGTAAGCCTGTTCGGTAAAGACGAAGAGAAAAAAGCTTCGCTACAGGCATTGCGTCATGCCGCCGGTCATATTCGCAGTGAATTAGGCAAGGTGTTGCATTTGCGCTATACGCCTGAAATTTTCTTCGATGCCGACACTTCGTTAGATTACAGCATGCATATTGAGTCTTTGCTCAATGACATCAAAAAGGATGAGGCCAAACATGGTGATGATAAATAAAAAGGCACTAAAGACAGCCTTGGATAAAGTCCAAAATATCATATTGACGGTTCATGTCCATCCGGACGGCGATGCTTTGGGGTCACTCTTGGCTTTTTATGAAGCTTTGACGGCACAAGGTAAGATCGTTACTATGGTAGTGGATGATATCATTCCTGAAAAATATAATTTTCTGGCTCATGTAGATGAAATACGTTCGGTTGATACAATGACTGATTGGACAACGGACATGTTGCTTGTTTTGGATGCAAGCACGTTTGAGCGAATCGGTCGCGTCGGTGAATTATGTAAAGCACCGATTTATAATATCGATCATCATATTTCCAACAGTCATTTTGCCGATGGACTATATTTGCAACCGGAATTTGCCGCTACCGGTGAAATATTGACGGATTTGTGCAATAGTTGGGATTGGCCGATTACGGAAACAATGGCCAATGCTTTATATATGGCTATTGCAACGGACTGTGGTTTTTTCCGTTTCAGCAATACGACGGAGAATACGTTGAATATGGCAGCTCTTTGTGTTAAAAACGGAGCTAAACCGAATGTCATTTCCGAACATGTGGAAGTGACAACTGTGGCTCGTATTGAAGTCATGAAAGAAGCTTTGCAAACGATTCGTTTTTATAAAAACGGTAAAGTCGCCGTACTCGCACTTGATGAGGCTTTAATGGCTAAAGTTGGCGATGATACGGATGGCTATGTAGATTTGATTCGCAATGTGGATACGGTGGATATTGCCATCTTGTTAAAAGCAGTTGATGTGAATGTTACTCGTGTCAGTTTGCGTGCCAAGGTAACCGATGTGAATAAAATTGCCGGCCATTTCGGCGGCGGCGGTCATGTAAAAGCTGCGGGATGTACCATTCAGGCGAATATTGATGGTGCTATCGAACAATTATTGGCGGTGATTCCTTGATGGATGGCGTATTTCCTTTTTTAAAACCACCGGGGATTACCAGTCATGACGCAGTCGGTATTTGTCGACGTCTTTTGAAAGAGCGTCGCATTGGTCACAGCGGTACGTTGGATCCGTTAGCCTATGGAGTTTTGCCTATTTTTGTAGGTAAGGCAACGCGAATTATTGAATATACTGAGTCTATGACTAAGACTTATGTGGCGGAAGGCCGTTTCGGTTTTGGTACAGATACAGAAGATATTACGGGGAATCCGCTACAAGCGGAAGTGACACCGAGTACTATTCCTACATGGGAAGTGTTAGCGGCGACAGTAGCGTCGTTTACAGGCAAGCAAGATCAAACACCGTCAATTTACTCGGCCATTAAAATTAACGGACGCAGAGCTTATGAATTGGCTCGTGAAGGTGTGGAATTTACCTTGCCGGCTCGTTCTATAGAGATTTCAGAATGCAGCCTTTTGGCCTACTCATATCCGTATTTTACCATTCGCGTTACTTCTTCCGCAGGTACTTATATTCGTGCGTTATTGCGCGATATAGCGGCCAAAATAGGTATTCCCGCTACGATGACTCAGTTGGCTCGTACAGCCGTGGGTGAATATACTATCGATAAGGCGGTTACTGCGGAAGAATTAGCTGAAAAAGGTGAAGGGGCCGTAGGCACAACCGATTCGGCGTTAATGCATTTGCCTATGGTAATTGTTTCAGAAAATGGATTTACAGCCTTGAAACAAGGTAAGCAATGGCCTTATACTAATATAGACGGCTTTAATGGTGAAATTAATCAAATGTATCGTGCTTACAGTGATACCGGATTTTTCGGTATCGTAACCGGTACGGCAACAGGTTTAAAAGTAGTTAAGAATATTTTTTAATAGGATTAATGTATGAAGATTTTAACATCCTTTGCAGAGTTAGAACAATTACAATCAAATATTGTGTATGCATTAGGAACCTTTGACGGACTTCATAAAGGTCATCAAACTGTAATACAAAGGGCGGTAGCCGAGGCAAGGGAACAGGCGGCCTGCACCGTTGTGGTCACATTTGATCATCATCCGCTCTATATTTTAAACCCGGAGCGTTGTCCCGGTTCTTTATTGCAACCCGAATTAAAGGCTAAGGTCTTGATAGATTTGGGCGTTGATTTTGTGTTACGACTGCCTATGACTAAAGAGTTGCTTGCTATGACGGCGGATGACTTTGTAGCGGCCTTAACTGTTCATAATGAGGTCAAGGCATTTGTTGTCGGTCAGAACTTTACGTTCGGTGCCGGCGGTTTGGGAACGCCTGATTTGATTAAAGCTTTAGTTGAACCTAAGGGAATCAATGTGTATGCTTTATCATTGGCACAATGCCCTGAAGTTCAGGAGCATGTGTCCAGTACATTAATTCGTGAAGCCGTTAAAGTGGGTCATTTAGAATTGGTTCACAGTTTATTGGGCCGTCCGTTTATGTTTAAAGGTACTGTCATTAAAGGAGATCAACGAGGTCGCATTCTAGGATTTCCAACGTTGAATTTTCTATATCCAAAGGAAATGACATTACCGCCTGACGGCGTCTATGTAAATCGTGTATTTATCGATGGCAATTGGTGTGAAGGTGTCGGTAATTTAGGAGATAATCCTACATTTGAAAACCAGTATCATCGCTTCGAAGTTCATTTATTTAATTTTGATAAAATGGTCTACGGTTATGAGGCGACCATTGAATTTTGGAAATTGTTACGGCCGGAGAAACGTTTTGATTCACTTGATGAATTAATAAAACAGATGAAAATTGATGAACAAGCTGCCAAAGATTTTTTCAAACAAAAATAGATTTCTTATAAACACCATTGAAGATTAGAGCTTTAATGGTGTTTTTTATATTTTGGGTGTTATATCTGCATTTTTTTAGATGTTTGAGAAGTAGTATAAAACTATATTTTTTAGTTATTAATATTTTAAATACAATTCATTAGAAAATATCCGCACTGAAAAAACTCTTGTATTCTTTTAGTTGACACTTTGCTGTGATGAGAGTATGATAAAAACCACAATATTTTAAGGAGGTTATATTATGGCTATACGTTTTTCAGAACCGGTTAATGCAATCAAACATTCAGATACAGGAGATATATTAAAACTCATCGCGCAGCCTGATATGATTTCCTTTGCCGGCGGCTTACCGGCGGAAGAATCATTCCCTGCCGATGAAATTAAAAAAGCTACCGAAATCGTACTCAACGGAGATGCCGGCAAGGCTTTGCAGTACGGACCTTCATTAGGTTATGAACCGCTTCGTGAAAGCATTGCAAAGCGTATGAATCGAATTGTAAAAACACAATATACTAAAGATAATATTTTAATTACTTGCGGTTCCCAACAGGGACTTGATATGTTATGCCGTTTATTCTGTAATAAAGGGGATACCGTTATTGTAGAAAAACCATCATATTTGGGCGCTATTACGGCCTTTAATTTGACCCAGGTTAATTTCGTTGAAATTCCCGGTGACGGTAAAGGCATGATTATTTCTGAATTACGTAAAGCCTTGGAAACTCACGATGTACGTTTAATTTATATTGTTACAGATTTCCAAAACCCTACGGGGATTACTTGGACACGTGAACGCCGTGCCGAATTTATGCAAGTAGTGGATGAATTTGAGGTACCGGTTATCGAAGACAATCCGTATGGCGAACTTCGTTATGAAGGTGAATATTTACCATCCTTAACGACTTTTGATACGAAGAATCTTGTTTGCTCTTTGGGCACATTTTCCAAAACATTTGCACCCGGTTTCCGTCTCGGCTGGATTGCGGCCAATCCGTTATTTATTGAGAAGTTGGATCTGTTAAAACAAAATATGGATTTATCCACGGCACCGTTTTCACAACGCGTATGTGAAACTTGGCTTGAAAACTTTGATTTTGATGCACATGTAAAATCGATTATTAAATTGTATAAGAGTCGTCGCGATGCCATGTTGAAGGCTATTGATGAATTTTTCCCGAAGGAAGTAACCCATACCTATCCTGAAGGAGGCTTGTTCATTTGGTGCACCTTGCCTGAACAACTTAAATCGCGTGATATTTTAAAACAATGTATCGAACGTAAAGTAGCGTTCGTACCGGGCGAAGCCTTTTTCACATCGGAAGGTAATACTAATTTCTTCCGTTTAAATTACTCCTGTAATGATGAAGCTACAATCCGTGACGGGATTAAACGTATTGCTGATGTATTGAAAGAAAACTTAAAATAAGGTATTGGCGATCGTATTGATTGTAGTACAATTTAATATCGCTAATGTAAGGAATTTATAAATTAAGACCTGAATATCTTTGGTGGCGATAAGTCATTTGAAGATATTTAGGTCTTTTTTATCAAATATACCAGCCGATTATGATAAAGAATAAATACATCGTTTATCTTGGCCGCAATGGGAAATTAACGGCAAACGCTACAACTATATAAGGGAATATGGTAAAATAGAAGGGCATGAGAGGATACAAATGTTCTTCTCTGAATATAACCCAATACTTATTGGATAAAGCTATATGAGAAGCGAGGTTATTATGAATTTACAAGAAGCACGTCAGAAGATTGATGAATTAGATAAAGTCCTCATTACGACCTTTGAACAACGATTAAAGGTAATATTGGAAATCGCTAAAATTAAAGAAAAAGAAAACCTTGGAATTTACGAACCGGAACGGGAACAGGAAGTATTGGCCAAGACACTTAGTTATGTACAAGCCGGTGATTTAAAAGGCTATGTAAATAATTTCGTAAACTCCATTCTGGATATCAGCAAAACCTGTCAAAAACAACATATGCAGCAACATATTTTTTTGATTGGTATGCCGGGTGCCGGTAAAACTACTGTAGGTAAGGCATTAGCTCAACATCAGGGAATGGAATTTTATGATTTGGATGCGGTTATTCAGGAAAAAACCGGTAAGTCCATTCAAAACATTATTATTTATGATGGTGAAGAAGCGTTCCGCCATGATGAATTTGAAGCAATTACAGACATTGTAAATCACAAAATGCCGGCTGTTATTGCTACCGGCGGCGGTACCGTATTATCCGAAGACACGGTGAAACTTATGCGTGAATCCGGTTTTGTTGTGTTTATCCATCGTGATGTAACACAAATTCTTGACGATTTAGATATGGAGATTCGTCCGTTATTGAAAGAAAGTATTGAATATATTTTCCGCCTTTACGAAGAACGTTATCCTTTATATGAAAAGGTCAGCCATGTAAAAGTTCAGAATGCCAGCACCATTGCCGATGCAGTGGATCAAATCGTCGAAGCGTTACCTAAAGTGGTTCGCTAATGGAAACGCTCCGAGGTATTGTGCAACGGCTCATTTATCAAAATGAAACCAATACCTACTGCGTGTTTTTATTGGAAGATTATAATGAAGAACGAACGGTTTGCACAGCTAATTTAGAAGCCCCTAAAGAAGGGGATGATTTGGAACTTTCGGGTCGTTATATTACACATAAAAAGTATGGCCGCCAATTTGAGGCGGCCACATTGGAGCGATTAAAACCGGATACTCTGTATGGGGCTAAACAATATTTGCTTAACCTGGGGGTAAAAGGCTTAGGCGAGAAATCTATCGATAAAATCATCGCTTATTTTGAAGAAGCGTTACTTACTATTTTACGCTCTGAAGATCCGGCTGAATTATTGGAAGTTCCGAACTTACGAAAAAGTGTAAAAGAAGAACTGTATAATGTAATGCGTGGCGAAGGTTTGCTTCAGGAAATCAATCGATTTCTCGAAAAAGCAGGCCTTACTTCACGTTGGAGCCGTCTTTTATATACAACCTATGGCGGCGCTACCATCGACGTACTTAGAGACAATCCGTTCCGTTTGCTGGATATAGACGGAGCCATTACTTTTTCTATGTGTGATACATTACGGAATTCTTTAGGCATCGAACCGAATGATGAACGTCGTATTGAAGCTGCAATTATATATACTTTGAGGAACATCGGTGATAACGGTCACAGTTGTATGCCGGCTGATGAATTAATCGGTATAGTTTTTGATATGTTGGGCGGTTTTGCTGATGAAATTGCGGCTCGGTTAGAAGAACTATTGGACTATGGTCAGATTGTCGCTACAGATTATGAAGGTTTGCTCTATATTTATTCGCCGAGTATTTATAATGCGGAGTCAGAAGCGGCTTATTTGACGCAGAATTTAATGGCGGATTCCGATGTGATCAGCCTTGATCTAGAGTCCTTTGTTGAAGCCTTCGAGGCAAAAAAAGACCTGCATTTGGGCGATGCTCAAAAAGAAGCCATTGGTTTGGCCTTACAGAACAAAATATCTTTAATTACCGGCGGACCGGGTACAGGGAAGACAACAATTATTCAGGCGTTGGTGGAAGCTTTTCAACAGACACCTCAAAATCGAATTCTCTTATGTGCACCTACGGGGCGTGCGGCTAAGCGATTGACTGAAGCTACCGGTTATGAAGCAACTACGATTCATCGTATGTTGATGCCCGTGCAAGGCAGTGATTCTTATGAATTTACTAAAAATGAAGATGATTTATTAGAAGCGGATGTAATTATTGTAGATGAAGCATCTATGCTTAATGTTCAGCTCTATTACTCTTTGATGGCAGCTATTCCCGAAAATGCCTATGTAGTTATCGTTGGAGATGTGGATCAGTTGCCGCCAATCGGAGCTGGTTTTATTTTACGTGATTTATTGGACAGTCAAATTATTCCGTCCGTCCGTTTGAACACGATTTTCCGTCAAAAAGAAGGAAACCGTATCGTTACCAATGCTCACGATATTAATAAAGGTGACATGCCTAAGCTGACGGCACAGGGGGAATTTAGCTTTATTGAAGTTCATAGTGTAACCGATATGATGCATCGTGTTGTTGCTTTATATAAAGAAGCGTTAGCGCAGAGTGATGATGAACTGGATGTACAGATTATTTCGCCGATGCGCCGTGGTGTAGCCGGCAGTTTGGCTATATCAAAAACGATTCAACAAGCCATTAATCCGGCTGCATCAACACGTTCGGAGGTTAAGCTTAACGGACAGATTTATCGTGTCGGTGACAAGGTAATTCAAGTACTTAATAATTATGATTTGGAAGTATTTAACGGTGAAATCGGCGTTATTTTTTCCATTTCGAAAACAGAAGTGTGCATACGTTTTATGGATAAAGAAGTTCATGTACCGATGGAAGATATGAGTTCTTTTATGCTGGCTTATGCCATTACGGTGCATAAGAGCCAGGGTAGCGAATACGGTACGGTCATTATTCCGTTTATTCCGACTTATAGACAGATGTTACAGCGTAATTTATTGTATACGGCTGTAACAAGAGCTCGAAACAAGGTGATTCTTGTAGGGACAAAATCGGCAGTTCAGAAGGCTGTCAGCACTCAAAGCGGGACTACTCGTTATACATTATTTAAAGAGCGCTTGCAGGGCTTGGTATAAGAAATTTATCATAGTACTATTATCCGTGTAACAAAGGGGAAGTGAATATTGATGCATTGGAGTGAATTTGTATTTCCGCCCACTTGTCCGGGGTGCGGTACGGAAGTTTGGCACCAAGGGGAATGGTGTCAAACTTGTTTTGATGAACTTTATGATGTACGTCGAATCACTGATTTAGATGGATTGGCGCTGCGTGAAGTGTATGTAATCGGACATTATGACAAAGGCTTAAAAAGCATATTGGGTGATATAAAATTTCATGGAAAAAAGGAGCGGGCCAAATGGGCCGCTCCTTTTTTTTATTCGTTTATGGTTGACTCGGTTCATAAGCTTCCAATAAAACCGGATTATGTAGTGCCCATACCTGTGAGCCCTAAAAAACGGCTTGTGAGAGGGTATAATCAGGTAGATGTACTTTTTAAAGAATGGGCTCACTGGCTCGGCTGGTCATGGTTGGATTGTTTACAAAAAATTGATTCTACGCAGGCCATGTTTTCGCTAGGGCGTACCGAGCGTAAAGCAAATATGATAAATGCCTTTAAATCTTTGCCAAAGATAGCCGAACAAGGGTTTTTGGAAGGACGATCTATTTTATTAGTTGATGATATATTTACAACCGGCGCTACTTTGGAGTCAGCAGCAACTGTGCTCAAAGAAGCTTATAATGTGAAGGCGATTGTAGGGGTGACATTGGCAGGAGGACATTAAGGTTATTAACGTTTACATATGCATATTGATGATGTTGTAAGTTGTTGCGTATTGAATAGGTATGACAATAAAAAATTCCGTGAATCATTATATGTTCACGGAATTTTTGTTTTAAGAAAAACTTAATTTAATTAATTGAGATTTTCTTAAATGGTTGTCTTTATTTTATTGAATATTACTAGTTGCTTTGACGTACAAACGGATAGCCGCCATCGGTGAACTCAAAACGATTGATATTTGTGAAGTTTAATGTATCAGGTGTAAGAGATTTATTTGTTTCTTTGTTGGTCATCTCAATCCGTAATGAGCCGGTTCCGTTTGAATTAATATTTACGTTACTTACTGTATAGTAATAGCTGGAATTTTTACCTTTTGGTCGAAGAATTTCCATGGTTCCATCAGTATGAACTACCCAAGTATATGTATAATTCGTTGTCGCCGTTTTAATTGTAGTAATAAATTCTTTCTATTTTTCCTTTATTCTCGCCGTCTTGAGCGATTTTGTAGCGAGCCGATGATTCGCCGTTTATCCCACGACCTTTATCGCCATCTACTTTTTCATAGGATTCTTTGATATAGCCTTCTTGGCTATAGTCAACAGTAACCTTACTCATTTCGGCTATAGATTCATTGCCTTCGGCATTTTTCCAATGAATATCAATAGGGATGCCGCCGTTGGTTGCCGTAATACTGGTTATTTTATCTTTGGTAGCACCGTCTTTACCGATTTCAACATAGAAATATGTATCACCTTTTTTTGCTTTGTCATCCTCTATTTTATTCTTGACAACAAATTCGCCATTGGCTCGAATACCAACATCTTTGTAGTAGCCTGTTGTAAGCGTATCGCTGCCAAAATCACAGCCGACTAACGCCAGGGAAGAGAGGCATACCAATAATAATCCCTTACAGTACTTCGCGTATCTACCCATAAATTTCATATTCCTTTCTTTTATTGACGTATGAGATAAGGTATATTATGTCTTAATATTATCATGTTGAAATATGCCGGTTAACATGACAATTATTAGAATATTAACGTTTATTCAGTGCCAAAAAAGAAAATATATATTCTTTTATTCTTAATTTAATTACTTAATCTTTATAATTTATATAATAAGAAAACACCGCGAATTTTTTTGTTCACGGTGTTTTCATTTAATCGGTACTGAGTTTATAGTATTGTATTATATAGTAATAGGAGTGATAGTATGATTTCAGTACATGATTTAAAATTGATTTAAGCTGAGGGATTATAATTATTGAAATTAAAGTGATGAAAACTTTAGGAAATCAGCACATTCGCTAAATTTTTCAGAGTTCATTTCCTTGTGAGTCAAGATAATATGTAGGAACATATTTATTATCTACGAAATTAAATTTGACACCGTAATATTGAAGGTTACCTCTACGTGTAGTTCTATATGTAGGAGCTCCGTTTTTATCGAAATATCTTACCTCTGTTACATGTCGCTGCTCATCAAATTGAAAACTAATAGAAGCAACAGCTGTTTCATCCTCTCTTTGATAACGATAGGATCTAGGAATAGGTTCACCGTTTTTAAAAAAGGAAATTTTAATTATATTTGCTTTATTGTCATATTCCATTTTTATTTCGTCGGGCTCACTTTTTCTATCGGTATCGGGAGAGATACTTAGGCCGTTGGTCCCAATGAGTTTTAAGCTGGTAATGTTATCATTTTCGTCATAGGTTATGTTGAAAGCGGCGACTCCTCTTAGCCCGCTTTCAAGAGTGGTTGGTAAGCCATCGATACCAAAGAAGCCAATTTTCACCGGTCCTCTATGTTTATCATCATATGTATATCTAATTTCAGGTCCGCTGGTGAATAAACCCTGTTTGATATTTGAAGTTAGTAATGTGAGTGTGTTTGTATCACTAATGTCATATAAAGAACTTTTCGGAGCATTACCATCAAGCTCTCCATTTTTGTTTAATGCTTTAGTTGTAATAACATGACCCGCGTTATCATATTCATAGGTGACACGAGAAAACCCCCATCTATTATTAATTGGAGTGCCATTATGATCTCTAATCTCTAAGGCGGTAAGCACTTCCGGTTTTTCTTTTTCGTAAATAAATCCTAATTTATTGGCTTCCAATCTATTTGTGGATTTATCCCCATTTTTATCCAGATAAGTAATTTCATTAATTTGACCGTTTTTATTATATGAAATAGTAGCTTGGGCTAATTTATTAGTTACTTCATTATCACCTTAGTCATTATAGAAATAAATTCTTTCTATTTTTCCTTTATTTTCACCATCTTGGGAAATTTTATAACGTACCGATGATTCTCCGTCGACTCCAAGTCCTTTTTTACCGTCTTCCATTTCATAGGTTTCTTTTATATAGCCCTCTTGACCGTAATCAATGGAAATTTTGCTCATTAGGGCAAAAGGTTCGTTCCTTTGGGCACTTTTCCACATGATATCGATAGGGATCCCGCCGGCCTTTGCAGTAATACTTGTTACTTTGTCTTTGGAGGCACCGTCTTTACCGACTTCAACATAGTAATATATACCGCCTTTTTTGCTAGTTCATCATCTACTTTATCTTTGATGATAAATTCGCCGTTGGCCTTAATAGACACATCCTTGTAGTAGCCGGTAGTAATTGTATCACTGCCAAGTCCGCAACCAAACAAGAACAGGGAAGTGAGATATATTAAGAAGAATCCTTTACAGTATTTTAAGTATTTATTCATTGATTTCATGCTCCCTTCTTTTTAACAAATATATAAGATACTGCTCTTTATAGCTTTATGTTATCATTTTGATATATGAGGGTTAATATAATAATTGATATAAAACTCATTTTTAATTCATATGACGGGATGGTATAACGTTATATTTGAATTGAGTATATCACAAACAGAAATTAAGAAAAGAGTGTATAGGAGAGAATGCTATGAGATTGTTTTAAAAATGAACAGTATAAAATTACTTAAAACCTAACTCAATAAAGTTTTGTATATTTAACTATATAATGTTAAATATATATAAGCTGAAAATAAGTACAAAAAAACAGCCAATTGCTTGGCTGTTTTCTTTTGCTGCGAGGGCAGCTGTTTGTCATTGGGCTTATATTATATGAACGATCATGTAGGCGTATTTTGTGTATTAGCCGATAATTTCAATAAAGGCTTTGACTAAGTCAGGGTCGAAGTAAATACCGGAGCCGCTGAACAATTCCTGTTTTGCGGTTTTTTTACTTTTCGACCAAGATTCCGTTGACGGATTAATTGCGGAATCATAATAATCGGCAATTGCAATAATGCGAGCACCTAACGGAATATTACTGCCGCATAAGTGTTTAGGAAATCCCGAACCATCCCAACGTTCATGATGGTAGCGGATGTAGGGGATAATCGATTGACAACAAGGATAATTTTCAATCATGTTTGCCCCGTTTGCCGGATGTTGACGATATTTAGATAATTCCTGACGATTAAAGAACGGCGCTTTTTTTAAAACAGTAGAGGGCATCATAATAAGACCCAAGTCGTGCAATAATGCGCCATGTCTGATTTGTTCTATTTCGTTGGCCGGTAGTCCCAATTTTGCTGCAATGCTGACAGAATAGTTCGCCACATTAATGGAATGTGTATATAGCTCGTAGCTTTTCATGCGAATCATCTGCAGTAGTTGGGCACTGATAGCCTCAAGGCTATCTTTCTCCAATTCATATAAGCCCGATGGCTGCATTAAAGATAACATAAACATAATACTGAGTCCTTCCCTTTATGTCCCCATTTAACAAGTAAACACATTATACAATATTCTGCGATTTTTTGGTATAGGTTGATGTTGCTATCTATGTATAGTTAATTGTTGAAAAATTGAAAGATGTATGATTGCTTTTTGATAATATAAAAGAGAATACGGTAAGTAAAGGAATTGTAAAGATAGAATACTTTCGTTATCTAAAGTATCAAGGAAAATAAAAAAAATTGTCATATCATTTTTGTATAGACAAAGTAATTTTCTTTGCGTATAATTTCTTCATACGGGTCTGTGGTTGAAAGTCGAGGCCAGTCGCAGGCAAAACGATCCACGTAAGTAGTGCAACGACATTATGAGCATGGTGCGGCTTAGATGTAAGACCTACCGATAAAATCGAGAGGAGTAGTAGTGGGGAGCCACGGGCTTAGGAGCGAACCTTCCAGTAGGCGAGTGTGGGGGCAAAGACCAGGTCAGCCGTATATATAAAGACAGCTTTCGGGCTGTCTTTATTTTTATACAAAAAATCTGAATTTTTATGCATTTTCCTATTGACTATTTATGCAAGGTTATGTATAATCATGTCATACCAGTTAGAGAAACTCAGTTGAGAGAGAGTTTGAATTCATGATTATACAAGAAGAAGAGTAGGAGCTGGAATTATGTTTACGCAGAAGATGAAGAAAATTATGTTAACGGGTATGGCGGTTTTGGCCATGGGGGCTTTGGTAGCCGGTTGCGGCAGTGATTCGAACAGCGGTCAAGCTGTTAATGGCAAACAAGTTATTAAAGTAGGTACTAATGCAACATTCGTACCGTTTGAATTCAAGGACGAAAGTTCTCAGGATTTAACCGGTTTCGATATCGATATGGTAAAAGCAATTGTTAAAAAGATGAACGCTGATGTGCAGTTCAAAAACGTAGCATTTGATGCGTTGATTCCCAGTCTTGGTAACAAAGATATCGACATGGCAGTATCCGGTATGACGATTACCAAAGCAAGATCTGAAAAAGTATTGTTTACAGCTCCTTACTATGAATCCGGTATAGCTGTAGTAGTTAAAGGCAACTCGCCAATTAATACCTTAGAAGACTTACAAAGTAAAAATATTTCCGTTCAGATGGGCACAACCGGTGCTGATTTAGCTGCCAAGATTGCCAATGCAAAGTTAAAACAGTTTGATCACAGCAGTGATGCTTTATTAGAACTTAATAAAGGCGGCGTAGACGCAGCTGTTCTTGATTTACCGGTAGCGCAATATTATGCATCTAAACATCAAGGCGATGTAAAAGTAATTCCATATCCTAATACGAAAGAATATTTTGGTTTCGCATTTGCTAAAAATAATAAACAATTACAGGAAGCTGTAAATAAAGCATTGGCCGAAATGAAAAAAGATGGCGAATTGAATGCGATTTACCAGAAATGGTTTAAAACTGATGCACCAGCCGATATGCCGACTGAATGGCCCGGTAACTGATTGAAATCAGATTAATTCGCAGATAGTATATATGGCTCTAATTAACCTTAGCTAATAGATTTGAGCAACAGGAAGTACTATGATAAAATGTTTAGCAATACTGAAGCAAACATATTTAGCATAGTACTTTTTGTATATAATTACAGATAAGTCGAAACGATTGCCAAAATCTTAGAAGAATGAAATAGCGGTGATATTCGTAATAGTCTTGGAAGTCATTTTTAAAATAGTAGTATTAAATTGTTATGTAACATGATAGTATAAAAATGTACTGTTACAGTAGTTTGTAAATGGTTTCTAGAATGAGGAGGAACATTATGAATTGGAAAAAAGGGTTAACCCTAGTAATGGCAGTGGGCATTGCGGCTGGTGTTTTAGCGGGTTGCGGAAGTGACACAAGTTCTGACAAAAAAGTTTTGACGTTTGGTGCGGAAACGACCTATCCGCCGTTTGAATATGCTGAAGATCATACGTATAAAGGTTTTGATGTAGATTTAAGTAATGCGTTAGCCAAAGAAATGGGCTATGAAGCAAAGTTCGTAAGCCTTCCGTTTGACGGTTTAATTCCTGCTTTACAAAGTAAACAGATTGATGCTATTGCCTCCGGTCTTGTAGTGACCAAAGAGCGAGAAGCTAAAGTTAATTTTACGGAACCGTATTATCATGTGAAACTCATTATGGTTGTCCGTCAAGACACCAATAATGTAAACGGTGAATCGGATATTGCCGGAAAAACGGTTGGTGCTCAAATCGGTACTACCGGCGCCATGTTAGCTCAGAGCAAACAAGGTACTACGGTTAAAGAGTTTGACGCTATTTCTACAATGTTACAAGATTTAGAAGGTGGTAATATTCAAATTGCTATGCTTGATGAACCGGTAGCAAAATATTATATCCAGAAACTGAATATGAAAGATTTAAAAATTGTACCGGTTGGCTTGCAAGATCATACTGTTGCTATTGCTGTGCGTAATGATGATAAAGAGTTGCTCGATAAGATGAATGCTGCTTTTGAAAAATTAAAAGCTAACGGCGAATATGATAAATTGCAGCAAAAATGGTTCGGTGATATTCAGTAATATAATATGACATTATATATAGACAGGTGATAAAAATGGATTTTTCAACATTATATGCGAAACGGGCGTTACAATTAGAGCGTTCTGCCATTGCCGCGTTAAAAGATGAGGCTAAAGCAGTACCGGGCATTTTATCACTCGGTGAAGGAGTACCGGCACCGGAATTATTTCCTGTTGATGAATTGAGTCATGTGGCGGCACAAGTATTTAAAGCTGAAGGCCGTGATGTATTGCAATACGGCGATAGTTTAGGCGGTTTTGGTTTGCGTCAACATCTGAGTCAAATCATGACTAAATACGGCATTCAAATTTCGCCGGATGCTATTCAAGTTACCAGCGGCTCTATGCAGTCGCTGGATATGGCGGCTCGTTTGTTTTTGGAAACGGGTGATACTGTTTTGGTGGAAGATCCTACCTTTATTGATGCCAAAAACTGCTTAACTATGACAGGCGCCACTCTAAAAGGCATTCCTTGTGATGACGAAGGCATGGATCTGGATTTATTGGCGAAAGCACTTCAAGAAGACTCATCAATTAAAGCAGTTTACGTAATTCCCGATTATCAGAATCCGACGGGGCTTTGTTGGTCAGATCAACGACGCCGACAGTTTATGGAATTAGTCTCTCAATATAATGTAATTATATTAGAGGATAATCCATATGGTGAAATTACGTGTACCGGTGAATATCATAAAGCATTGGCCTCTTATGATACGAAGGGGCAAGTTCTTTTCATGGGGAGCCTTTCCAAAACGTTAAGCCCGGGCCTTCGTATCGGCTGGGTAGCAACTCAGCAAACCATTATTACGCAATTGTCACTCGTTAAGGAGTGCGCCGATATTCACAGTTCTTTACCGGATCATGCAATAGCAGCCGGTTTTATGAATATATATTCTTACGATGACCATGTGTCGTCAATGAATAAGGTTTATAAAGAACGTCGTGATACTTTGGTAAAGGGATTGCAAAATAAATTGCCGGATTTTACATTTACTGTACCGGAAGGGGGCTTTTTCTTATGGCTTGCTTTGCCGGCCGGTTTGAATGAGTATGAATTTTTCCAATATGCTATTAAAGCAGGTGTTTTAGCGATTCCGGGAACACCGTTTTTTGTAAAACCGCAGAAACAAGGTTTCGTGCGACTCAACTTTACGGGGCTTAAGCCGGACGAATTAACGGAGGCCGTTTCACGATTGGCCGATGCTTACCAAAATATGATTAAATAACTATTGACATTGTATAAAAATACATCTATAATAGCGTAAGCATATAAAACAGTATAAATATTACTCGGTAATATATGGTGCTTTAGAGTATACAGTGATTGGTAAGTATTAGTAATAAGGAAAGGGTTAGTTATGAGTTTCGATTGGAGTTTAATTTGGGATAATATACCGATTCTCTTACAAGGGGCGGTCATTACGATTCAAATTACGGTAATGGCAGTAGGTTGCGGTTTCTTCATTGGTATGATTGCCGCGTTGGCCAATTTGTCACGTTTTAGAATTGTTCGCTTATTGGTTAAATGTTATGTAGAATTATTCCGCGGTACACCGCTGTTGGTTCAGATTTTTATGATTTATTTTGCATTGCCAATGGTTATCGGTCAGTCCATCAATCCGTATGTAGCAGCTGTTACGGCTTGTAGTATTAACTCCGGTGCTTATGTTTCCGAAATCTTCCGTGCCGGGATTCAATCGATTGATAAAGGGCAGATGGAAGCGGGCCGTTCCTTAGGCCTCACTTGGGGGCAAACGATGCGTTATATCGTAATGCCGCAAGCATTTAAAGCGATTATTCCGCCGCTCGGTAACGAATTCATTGCCATGATGAAAGATACTTCCTTGGTATCGGTTATCGGTTTTGAAGAATTGACTCGTCGCGGTCAGTTGATTATTGCCAGAACTTACGGCTCCTTTGAAATTTGGACAGCCGTTGCGATTATTTATTTAATTATGACATTAAGTATTTCGCAATTAGTTGCATTCCTTGAAAGGAGATATAATATCAAATGATTAAGATGATTGATGTTTATAAAAGTTTTGGGAAAAACGATGTCCTTAAAGGGATTAATCTTCATGTGGAACGTGGAGAAGTGGTTGTTATTATCGGACCGTCCGGTTCCGGTAAAAGTACCGTTTTGCGTTGCATGAATTATTTGGAAGAACCGACCTCCGGTGATGTTATCGTAGACGGTATGAATTTAAATGTAAAAGAGAACATTAATAATGTGCGTGCCGAAGTAGGCATGGTGTTCCAACGTTTTAATTTATTTCCGCATATGACGGTGCTTGATAATATTACCTTGGCACCGCAGAAAATTCGTAAAATTTCTAAGGCCGAAGCGGAAGAAATTGCCCTTGAGTTATTGGCCAAAGTCGGTTTGCGAGATAAAGCCGATTCATATCCGCAACAATTATCCGGCGGTCAACAGCAACGTGTAGCTATTGCTCGTGCTTTGGCGATGAAACCTAAAGTGATGCTCTTTGACGAACCAACCTCGGCACTTGATCCGGAAATGGTAAGCGAAGTACTTGATGTTATGAAAAGTCTTGCTAAAGAGGGCATGACCATGGTTGTGGTAACTCATGAAATGGGTTTTGCCAAAGAAGTGGGGACTCGCGTGTTATTTGTAGATGAAGGCAAGATTCTTGAAGCAGGTACGCCGGCAGAAGTGTTTGAGCATCCGAAAAATGAACGAACTCAGTTATTCTTGTCGAAAATTTTATAACTATATTATAACGCCCTTAATTAAGGGCGTTATTTAATGAGTTCTGCGATGAATAAATTTTAATAATTTATGACTAAATAGCAGTGAGTTTTAAAATTTATCAAATCAGAAATATAATCTATGAGTATTTGATTTTTAAAATTTAAAATCGTGATAAATCTAGTCTGTATGGGTATTTCTCACTCATTATTAGTTAAAAATCTTTACTAAATAATTAACAAGATGTTTACTTTTGCATAATGGAGCCATAAATAATTGTATGTATACTTATAATGCATATACAGCATAATAAACTTGTTTTTTAATACTCTCTGTGCTAACATTATTGAAGGGTATCATAAGTACTCTAATGCAGGGATTTTTTAGGAGGAATTTTTTATGCTCGGTAAAGTTAAGTGGTTCAGTGCAGAAAAAGGTTATGGATTTATTGAAAGAGAAGACGGTGGCGATGTATTCGTACATTTCTCCGCGATTCAGGAAGATGGTTTCAAATCCTTGAACGAAGGTCAAGAAGTAAACTTTGAAATCGTTGACGGACCTCGCGGCCCACAGGCTACGAATGTCACTAAAGCATAAATAACTACACTGAGAGATCGGCTTCGGCCGGTCTTTTTTATTTGCCTGCATTATGACAGATATTTTACGAGAATGTTTTGATCTGTACCTTTATTCGATTTGCCTGATATTGAAAAGATAGAGAAATGCAGTATTTATCGATGCTATCGAAGTTTGTAAAAATTTAATAAAAAATTTAAAAATTTTTCAAAAAATAAAGAGGACTTTTGTACACCTACGGAGAATTATATAAACATAGAAACAAGTTCGAAGTTTAGAACTTGGGAAGAAAGGGTGTTTCATATGAAAGTAACAGTAAGAGGTAAGAATTTAGAAGTAACTGCGGCTCTTCGTGAGTATTTGGAAAAACGTGTAGATAAGCTTGCTCGTTATTTCGATGCACCATTTGATGTACAAGCTGTGCTCTCAGTAGAAAAAGAAAATCGTGTAGTTGAATTAACTTGTTTCGTTGAAGGTATTGTACTTCGCGGTGTAGCATCGAATACAGATATGTATGCATCTATCGATTTAGTAGTCGATAAGATTGTTCGTCAGATTCATAAATATAAAACTCGTTTGGCACGTCGATTCAAGAAAGAAGCAGGCTTCAAACCGGATGCTTATGTACCGGAAGTACCTGTTCAAGAAGAAGAAATCAGCGTTGTTCGCCGCAAACATTTTGCTATTCGACCTATGAGTGTGGAAGAAGCTATTATGCAAATGAATTTGGTTGGTCATGACTTCTTTATGTTCTACAATGCAGAAACTGAAGTTATGAATGTAGTATATCGCCGTAAAAACGGTTCCTATGGTTTAATTGAGCCGGAGGTTTAATGGTCACTCCTTAGGGAGAACACCATAGGACGTTTAGATAACTGAATATATAATGAGCTGTAGCAGATTGTGAGTTCATGATCTGCTACAGCTTTTTGTTTATCTGGAGATTTTGTTTAAGACTGAATGTCAGAAGGTTCTGATTTATAGGATTCGGTATAGAGCTATCTTTATTATGATTTTTACTAATCGTCAGTTATTTTTATATGAGTTTTTAATAAAATTGGACTTGACAACAGTTCACTTAATACCTATTATAACAGTATTCTTTAGATTATGAGTTAAATGCATATATAAACACGATGATCAAAACAAGTACGTTCAATGAACCGAACAGAGAGATAAACCTTGGTTGAGAGTTGATTACGGTGTAGTTGGCACGAAATGCCTTTGTGAGTGGGAATGCTGAAATAATTGTAGGTGTTCACGTTGAACCGTCGTTATGGTATTTGAGTGCAATCGATAATGCATTTTATAATTATACGGTTGTAAACAGAGTGTAACCGCGGGCCACCGCCTCTGTCATGGAGGCGGTAGGCCTTTTTTTATACAATAGGGGGGATTTTATGATTGAACTCAGACATATTGATAAAGAGTTTGTGATAAAAAAGCAACATGTCCGAGCCTTACAAGATGTATCATTAACAGTTCAAGACGGTGATATCTTCGGGATTGTCGGCTTTAGCGGAGCCGGGAAGTCAACATTATTGCGTATGGTAAATGCATTGGAAGAACCGACCGCCGGTGAAGTTCTCATTGACGGTGTTAACATTAATGAATTGTCGCATAATGAGTTACGCAAAGTTCGTAAAGGCATCGGTATGATTTTCTAGTCCTTTAATTTGTTGAACTCTAAGACAGTGTATGACAATATTGCCATTCCGTTACGTTTGAATAAAGTGTCGGAAGATGAGATCGAAAAACGCGTTAAAGAGTTATTGGAGTTTGTAAACTTACCGGACCGAGCCAATGCGTATCCGACACAATTATCGGGCGGTCAGAAGCAACGTGTCGGGATTGCCCGTGCGCTGGCTACCAATCCGTCAATCTTACTTTGCGATGAAGCAACCAGTGCGTTGGATCCGGAAACAATGGAAGCCATCTTGAAGTTGTTAAAACGAATCAACAAAGAATTTAACATTACCATTTTATTGGTAACGCACGAAATAAACGTAATTCAGAAAATTTGTAATCGGGTAGCCGTCATGGAACATGGTTGTGTTGTTGAAACGGGCACGGTGCTCGATGTATTCAGTCATCAGACCCAAAGTATGACCAAACGTTTTGTGCAGACGGTTATTCCGGAACGTATTCCGGATAATATCGTAGCTCAGCTAAAAGCCGAAACAAGACCATATGAGTTGGTGAAGTTACGCTTTTTAGGTGACATGGTGACTAAAAATGTTATTTACGAAGTGAATCATAAATTTAATGTTGAAACCAATATCGTTTTTGCATCGGTTAATCAGTTACAGGATTCTGCATTGGGGATTTTTATTTTACAGATAACCGGGGCTCCCGAAGAAATTGGGGCAACTAAAAAATATATGTGTGACGCAGGACTTGAATGTGAGGTGATTACATTATGATGCCTGATTTGGGAGTACCTAATGAACAGATTATCTTGGCGGCTCAAGAAACCTTGTATATGGTATTTGTGTCGCTCATAATCGGATCCATTATCGGTCTTATCTTAGCCGTCATCTTAGTTTTGATAAATAAGGACGGTATTCTAAGAAATAATTATGTGTTTGCTGTTGTTAATACGATAGTGAACGTTATTCGCAGTGTGCCTTTTATCATTTTGATGGTATTTATCTTGCCGTTAACGAAATTGTTAATCGGCACCCGTATCGGTACGACGGCCGCGTTAGTTCCGCTCGTTATTTTTATTGCACCGTATTTAACGCGTTTATTTGAAAATTCGTTACTCAATGTAGACAAGGGGATTATCGAAGCCGCACAAGCCATGGGTGCTTCAAACTTTGAGCTTGTTTGGTATTTTATTTTGCCGGAAGCAAAAGCATCCTTAATTTTATCGGTTACGACCGGGACAATCGGTCTTATCGGAGCTACGGCGATGGCCGGGGCTATCGGTGCCGGCGGGGTTGGTGATTTGGCGCTTACTTACGGGTATGAACGCTTAAATTTCCCACTCATGTTGTTTACTGTAGTTGTGCTTGTTATTTTTGTTCAGATTATTCAAACTGTGGGTAATCATTTCGCATTTAAGATGCGTAATCGTTGAGAAAAGAAAGCAGGGGTATTATGAATTTAAAACGTTTTAAGAAAATTGGTGTGTTGTTGGCGGCCACTGTATTAGGCGCCGTATTATTAGCCGGTTGCGGTAATGATTCCTCATCGGCAGACAAAAAAGATTTGGTATTCAGTAAATCGCAGGGCCCTTATTCGGAGCTTTTTGAACAAGCTGTTAAACCAATTATGGAAAAGAAAGGGTATAAAATTACAGCTCGTGACATGTCCGACTTGTTTCAGGCCGACGTAGCCTTAAATGACGGGGAAGTTGACTTCAACGTTGAACAGCATACGGCGTACATGGACAACTTCAATAAAAAACAAAACGGTCATTTGGTAGCTTTGACTCCGATTCCGACTGTACCGGCCGGTATTTATCCTGGCTCCAAAACTCAGTTGAGCCAAGTGGCCGACGGCGATAGCATTGCTGTTCCGAATGATGCTTCCAATACGGCTCGTGCGTATGCTTTGCTCCAAAAAGCAGGTCTTATCAAGCTTGATCCTAATAAAGATTTAGCTACGGTAACCAAAGCCGATATTATCGAAAATCCGCATCATCTTAATTTTGTAGAAATGAAATCCTTAACGATTCCGTCCGTTCGTACCGACTTTGCGTACATTGTAATTACTGGCGCTATCGTATATAATGCCAAGATTGATCCTTCCACTGCTTTGATGAAAGAAGATATTTTACCATACTTGCTCTTACAGCTTGTTGTATTGGACAAAAACAAAGATACCCAGTGGGCTAAAGATTTGAAAGATGCGTACAATTCTCCTGAATTCAAAGAATACATGAAGACACATAATAACGGTTTATGGTACGTGCCCGAAAACAAATAAAAAGTCATAATTACACAATGAAAATTGTCGAATAGAATAATAATGACCCTTTCAGTTGAGAGGGTTATTATTATTTTTAAAGCTTAATTACCTTGGATCCTGTACCGGGTATTTTCAGTTGAAACAGATGTTTTGAAAATATGTATATATTTAGTCATACTTAGGTATATAATATGTAAAAAGCTTATGACTTCAATTGTATATTTTGGTTTTTTTAGAAACTTTGTGATATAATTAATTGAATATGTATATAAGAGAATATACAGACCTAAGGAGTTGAGATATTTGTTTGATTTTATACAACGATTAATTGGTAATAACAGTGCACGCGAGATTAAAAAAATGCGTACCATCGTGGACGAAATTAATGGCTTGGAGCCAAGTTTTAGCAGTTTGAGCGACAGTTCGTTGGCTGCAAAAACACAGGAGTTTAAGAAACGCTTAGCTGACGGTGAAACATTGGATGATATTTTACCGGAAGCTTTTGCGGTTGTTCGTGAAGCTTCGAAGCGCGTGCTCGGCATGCGCCATTTTGATGTGCAACTTATCGGCGGTATTACTTTGCATCGCGGTAATATTGCAGAAATGCGTACCGGTGAAGGTAAAACTTTGGTGGCTACATTGCCGGTTTATTTGAACGCATTAACCGGTAAAGGCGTACATGTTGTTACGGTCAATGATTATTTGGCTAAGCGTGACAGCGAGTGGATGGGTAAATTATATCGGGCTCTTGGCTTAAGCGTTGGTCTTATTGTAGCCAATCTCGATTATAACCAACGTAAATTGGCCTATGCTTCTGATATTACGTATGGTACTAACAATGAATTCGGTTTTGACTATTTGCGTGATAACATGGTTATCCATGCAGAGCAGATGGTACAGCGGCCATTGAATTATGCAATTGTCGATGAAGTTGACTCCATCCTCATCGATGAAGCACGTACACCGCTCATCATTTCCGGTCCGGGGGAACGCTCCACGGACAGCTATTATACGTTAGCCAAGGTAGTACCGCAATTGGTAGCCGGCGAAGATTATACGATTGATGAAAAGCAAAAAACTATTGCACCTACGGAATCGGGGATTGCAAAGGTCGAAAAAATGCTTAAAATCGAAAACTTATATGATTCGGCTAACTTGGAATTGAATCACTTGTTAAATGCTTCGTTGCGTGCGTATGCTATGATGCATCGTGACAAAGATTATGTAGTAAAAGACGGTCAGGTTGTTATTGTCGATGAATTTACCGGCCGTTTGATGTTCGGCCGTCGTTATTCTGATGGCTTGCATCAAGCTATCGAAGCTAAGGAAGGTCTCAAAGTTGAACGCGAAAGTCAGACTTTGGCATCCATTACCTTCCAGAACTATTTCCGTATGTATGATAAATTAGCCGGTATGACAGGTACAGCTAAGACGGAAGAACAGGAATTTAACAACATTTACGGTTTGGAAGTATATGAAATTCCGCCAAATCGTCCGTTGTTACGTAAAGATTTGCCTGATTTAATTTTCAAAACTAAGAAGGCTAAATATAAGGCGGTTGTTAAAGATGTAGTAGAACGCCATAAGAAAGGACAACCTGTATTGGTAGGTACTACTTCGATTACACAATCCGAACAATTGAGTGACATGCTTCTTAAGAGCGGAGTGCCACACAATGTATTGAATGCCAAACATCATGAAAAAGAAGCGGAAATTGTAGCCAATGCCGGTCAACGCGGTATGGTAACTATCGCTACCAATATGGCCGGTCGCGGTACGGATATTTCCTTAGGTGAAGGCGTGGCAGAACTTGGTGGTCTCCATATCTTGGGTACAGAACGTCATGAAAGCCGCCGTATCGACAATCAGTTGCGCGGTCGTTCCGGTCGTCAAGGCGATCCGGGCTCCAGTCAGTTTTTCTTATCCTTGGAAGACGACTTGATGCGTATTTTCGGTGCCGATAATATTTCCGGCATGATGGACAAACTCGGCATGGAAGAGGATGAACCGATTGAACATTCCTTGATTACCAAATCCATTGAACGAGCTCAGAAGAAGGTAGAAAATCATAACTTCAATATTCGTAAATATATCTTGGAATATGACGATGTTATGAACCAGCAGCGTGAAGTATTATATGACCAACGCCGCAAAATTTTGGGCAATGATTCTTTGCGTGATACCATTATGGAAATGGTTGATTCATTAGCAATTAAAGCTATGAATCAATATGCCGATGAAAAATTATATCCGGAAGAATGGGATTATGAAGGTCTATTGAAACATTTAGAGCTTTTCTTCTTAGAACCGGGACAGCTTACAGTGGCTGAAATGGAAGATTTGGGCCGCGGTGAATTGCAAGAACGATTACTTGATATTGCGCATGAAGAATATAATAAACGAGAACAGCTTATTGGTGAAGCCAATATGCGTGAACTCGAAAAAGCAGTAATGCTTAAAGTTGTGGATAGCAAATGGATGGAACATCTTGATTCGATGGATATGTTGCGTGAAGGTATCGGCCTTCGTGCATACGGTCAGAAAAATCCGCTTGTTGAATACAAATTTGAAGCTTATGATATGTTTGAAGCTATGATTGAAGCCATTCAGGAAGATACGATTATGTATCTCTATCGCATTCGTATTGAATTGAATGACAATGTGATTGAAGAAGAATCAGCTGCCGATCCCCTGGCCAATGCGCAAACCCATCATGATGATGTGTTGGAACCACAAAATGTAGATTAGAAAACGCAGAATGGTTCGTCGCCGGGAGATATTTCGGCACGGCCATTTTCTGCTTTTGGTAAGAAATATTAGAAAGAGGTGAATAGATTGTTAGAGGATTTAAAAGGCCCTATTGACAATTTAGAGGAGCGAATTTATGGAATGAGGGATTCACTTTAACATCGCTCAGAAGGAAGATCGTATATTTACGTTAGATGTTAAAATGAGTGACCCCGAGTTTTGGAATGATCCCGATTCGGCAAAAGAAATATCTCAAGAAGCAACTCAGCTTAAAGATGCGGTAGAAGGCTATAAAGCGTTGGTCAGCGAAATTGAAGACTTAAAGCTTATGCTGGAAATGGCTATTGATGAGCAGGATGTTTCTATGGAATCGGAACTCAAGACTTCGGTAGAGCATATTACGGAAGAAGTGGAACGGCGTGAAGTATTACTCCTCTTAAGCGGTGAGTATGATACAAATAACGCGATTTTAACATTCCACGCCGGTGCGGGCGGTACAGAAGCTCAAGACTGGGTATCCATGTTGATTCGTATGTATTTGCGTTGGGCGGAACAGCACGGTTTTGCCATTACTATGATGGATGAACAACCGGGCGATGAAGCCGGTATTAAAAGCGCTACATTCCTTATTAAGGGTGAAAATGCCTTCGGGTATTTGAAGTCTGAAAAAGGGGTACATCGTCTGGTCCGTATTTCTCCGTTTGATGCGAATGCAAGACGTCATACATCCTTTGCGGCGGTTGATGTTATGCCGGAAATTGACGATACGGTAGATATTCATCTTGATATGAAGGATGTACGTGTCGATACGTATCGTGCCAGCGGTGCCGGCGGTCAGCATATTAATAAAACCGATTCGGCTATCCGTATGACGCATATTCCAACCGGTGTCGTAGTACAATGTCAGAGCGAACGTTCTCAAATTCAGAACCGTGAACAGGCTTTGAAATTATTACGAGCCAAATTGTTTGAGTTGGAATTGGAAAAGCAAGCTGAGTTAAAAGAAAAAATCGGCGGTACCTATCAAGCTATTGAATGGGGCAGTCAAATTCGTTCCTATGTATTCCATCCGTATAATTTGGTCAAAGATCATCGTACCGGTGTGGAAACGGGGAATATTCAGTCCGTTATGGACGGTAATTTAGATGCCTTTATGGAAGGTTATTTGAAGAAAGAAGCTAATTTGAAAATATAGGAGACGATTACACAGATGAAAAAGTTTATCGCCTTTTTGGTTATTGTCATAGTAGCTGTGGTAGTAGCGGCACAATTCTTTTTGCCGGGCTTTGTGGCAAACAAACTGGAACGAGAAATCAGTAATAAATTACATCCGGAAACTATTTCGTTACGCATTGAATCTTCACCGGCTATTGCCATGGTTGGCGGTCGTGTTGATCTTATGCGCGGTGTCTTAGAAAATGTTAAATTGGGCAACTTGAATTTTGCCGATGTTCATATGGACGTAAATAATTTAGAATTCAGCCCGGTTGCTTTATTTATGAATCAAACCATGGAAATTCAGCAGATGGGTAAGGGTGAAATCGAAGGTACGGTAACGTCTGCCGATTTAAAAACCTTTATGGAACAAGCTGTCAAAGGTTTATCTATTAAAGATGTTGTGATTAATTCCGACGGTATTGAAGTTATCGGTTCCGTAGATATGGGCTTTGTCAGAGGCACTGCGAATATTAAAGGCAAATTGGAAATTAAAAACAATGCACTCGTATTTTCACCGCAGCGCTTTGAAATTAACGGTGCCGGCATCGGTGGCTTGAATGCCTCTGTATTAAAACAAATTACTGTTTATGACTTTGCGGAATTCCCAATTCCTGTGAAAGCCGATCGCATTGAAACAGAAAATGGAGAACTTCATTTGTTTGTCAATCCGATAAGTAAGTAAGAAAGGTGTTACTGTGAAGGAAACTAATAGAAAAGAGAGAAAACATTCTTTAGTCCTTATTGCGATTATTATTATCGGTTTGTTGGCCGGATTATTTCTGGTACAACAGCGTCATGCTGTGGAGCAAGCACAGAATCAGATTGAAAATATAGTCGACTATGATGCTGTATTGAGAGCTTCTTCGTTTGAAAAAAGAAGTACTGAGGATGCCCTTAAAGCTTTGAAAGAAGCGGGTGTTACAGGGATGGCCATTTATGACAGAACCCTTGCCAAAGCACGTGATGCCGGTGAAGTTTTGGTGTATCCCGGTGAAGAAGCATTTATTCTTCAATTCTACGGTCCTCAACCTCAGCCGGGTTACACATATATAGTAGCGGATCCGGGTAAAGAAGGTTACTTCAAAGAAATTCACGAAGATTTGGTACAACGTTTAGGTAAGGACAAAGTAGGCGTTATGTATTCGAATCGCGGCCCTGTATTGGCATTGGCACAGCCATACGAGGCGCTGATGGATATGAATTTAAGCATCTCACGTTTACAAGCTGAAGAAGTAAGTCGCCAGGGTTTTGATGTTATTGTACGACCTACTAATTTTAAGCAGGTGACGAAAGAAAATGTAGATCTTGTGTTTAGTCGCTTAGACGGTATTCCCAATATAACAGGCATGGTTTTTGTTGGTAAAGAGGCCCTTGGCTATCCTAATTATATCGGCCTTACTAATGAATATTTGCATAATTTGCGTATTCCGATTGTAGGGATTGAAGCCGTAAACCAGTTACAGTATGAAAATCAGGTCGGGTTTAATAATGACTTGGCTGTAGCCGATGAATACAGTGTAGGACGCTTGTATACGATTGCTAAGGATGAATTCAAAAAATTACCGCCTGAAGAAGTATCGCAGCGTTTTTATATCAGTGATATTGAACGTAATATTCGTTTCAATTTATTGCCGATTTACGAAGAAGGCGTTGACAATCAAACGGCCTTGGAATCAAGCATTACTTATATGAAGTCGCTCAAAGAAAAACTTGAAGATCGCGGCTTTACCTTTGGCAGAGCTTCTGTGTATCCGCCATACTCGCCAAGTCCTATAGCTGTTGTGTTGACTATGGCCGGAGCAGTAGCGCTCTTTACGTTTATGGTTAATTTATTCTTGCCTATGCGTACGCATCGTCAGCTGGTATTAAACTTTACCTTGCTTTTGATTACGGTTGTATTGTATACGGTAACCGGCGGTACCTTAATTACGCAGATTTGGGCATTAAGTACAGCCATAGCGGCTCCGGTAGTGGCAATCATACTTATTATGGATTGCTGGCTTCGTCGGGCTGCAGGTCCTAAAGTGGGACCATGGCGTGCCACTTTGGATGCAGGCATTTATCTTGTCGGTGCGGCTCTGATCGCCGCTATCGGCGGTATCTTAATCGCCGCTATGCTTGGCAATACACGTTTCTTTATGGAATTTGCCTTATTCCGAGGCGTTAAGTTGGTATTCGTGGCACCAATCATATTAACAGTTATCGCCTATATGCAACGATTTCCGCTTTGGCAGGGACGAACTGTTGATTCTTGGCCTGAATGTCGTGACTTCATGAAATCTTTCTTAATCTTGGATGTTAAGATTTATATGATTATTGTGTTTGGTCTCTTAGGTATGGTTGCTTGGGTCTTCGTAGGACGCAGCGGTCATACGGCGGGAGTTCCGGTGCCCGGCTTTGAAATTGCTTTGCGTCGTTTCTTAGAGAACACATTGTATGCACGTCCGCGTGAAAAAGAATTTTTAATCGGTCATCCGGCTTTGATGTTGGCTTCCTTTGCACTCTTACGTCGCTGGCCGATGGTCTTACATTTTGTGTTTACTATTGCCGGCGTTATCGGTATCGGTTCTTTGGTAGAAACTTTCTGTCATTTACGAACACCTGTTATGATGTCGATTGCCCGCGGTTATGACGGCCTTTGGTTGGGCTTGATTTTCGGCGTTCTGGCAATTTTAGTATTCCGCTTTTTAGCCTACATTATTTCTTGGGCACAAAAACGGGAGGTAGCCAATGACTAGACTTGTTATCTCCGGTTATTACGGGTTCGGGAATGCAGGTGATGAAGCCATGTTGGCCGCCATTTTGGAGGCTATTCTGGAAGTAGTACCGGATGCGGATATTACCGTTATTTCCGGAAATCCGGCACATACCGCAGCGAATCACGGCGTAAAGGCCATCGGACGTTTTGATATGTTCGGTATTTTAAATGCCATTGGTCGTTGTGATTTACTGATCAGCGGTGGTGGCAGTTTATTGCAGGATGTAACGAGTAAACGTAGCTTATATTATTATTTAAGTATTATTACGTTGGCAACCAGCTTCGGCAAGCGGGTTATGCTCTATGCACAGGGCATCGGTCCGTTGCGTCGTAAGCGCGCCCGCCAGATTGTCGGTCAGGTTTTGAATAAGGTGACTATGATTACGGTTCGGGACGAGCGTTCTAAAGCAGAATTACTCGACATGGGTGTAACCAAAGTGCCGATTCAGGTGACTGCCGACGCAGTTCTTGCCATGCATCCTGTTGATAAAACTATCGGCAAACGATTGCTCAAACCGTATCAGTTATCCGGTGTACGTTATCGGGTAGGGGTGTCGGTTCGCAATTGGAAGCATTCTGTAGCATATCGCAATGAACTGGCTAAAGCATTAGATCGCTTACACGAGGAGTTGGGAGCCCAAGTAGTCTTTATTCCGATGCAGCATCCGGCGGATACGCAAGAGGCTTTGGCTATTAAGAGTTTAATGAAAAGCGAGCCGGTGGTACTGGAGCGCATGTACAACACAACAGAGCTTCTTTCGTTGGAAGGCTGTATGGATGTTTTAATTGGCGTTCGTTTACATGCTTTGGTGTTTGCGTCCTTAATGGAGAAGCCGGTTGTAGGAATTTCGTATGATCCTAAGATTACTAATTTCTTACATATGATCGGTCAAGAGCCGGTAGGAACTTTAGACGAAGTAAGCAGTGATACCATCTATGAATCAACGGCAAGTTTCCTTGAAAACTCCGCGTTACAGCAACAGGTGGTACAACGCATTGTTAAGCTTCGTGAGGAATCTCTTAAAAACGCTCATATTGCTTTATCCTTGCTGGATACGCCTAAATAAAAGTCTAATATAGAAGCCGTAGCTGTGCTATGCTTCGGGCAATACTGGCAATTACTGTGTTAAAGGTTTACAATAATAATTGTTTTATATCGATTATTTCGTTTAGAATATAAAATCTGCGTTACTTATTTTCCTAAAAGGAATGGAGGGTCTTTATGACAACATTAACAGCTGAGCAGAAGTCGTTGGTTCAAGAAAAGGCGACTGCAATTCGCGTAAGCATTCTCAAAGCCGTAACCGCCGCTAAATCGGGTCATCCGGGTGGTTCTTTATCCATTGCGGACCTCATGGCGTTATTGTATTACGTAGAAATGAATGTGGATCCGAAGAATCCTAAAGACGGTAATCGTGACCGCTTTGTATTATCAAAAGGTCATGCGGCACCGGCCTTATACGCTACTTTAGCTGAGAAAGGATTTTTTGACAAAGCTGAATTGGAAAATTTGCGTAAAATTGATTGCATGTTACAAGGCCATCCCGATATGAAACATACACCGGGCGTTGATATGTCCACCGGCTCTTTGGGTCAAGGCATCAGTGCGGCTTGCGGCATGGCGTTGGCCGGTCGTATTGATAAAAAAGACTATCGCGTATTTGCCGTTCTCGGTGACGGTGAATTGGAAGAAGGTCAGGTTTGGGAAGCCGCTATGTTTGCCGGTTTCTATAAACTTAACAATCTTACTGCTTTTATCGATTTCAACGGTCTTCAAATTGACGGCGACATTCGTGAAGTAATGTCTCCATTACCGATCGCACCTAAATTTGAAGCATTCAACTGGAATGTAATTGAAGTTAACGGCCATGACCTTGATGAATTACATAATGCCATTGAAGCAGCTAAAGCTTGTACCGATAAACCGACGGCTGTTGTTATGAACACCGTTAAAGGTAAGGGCATTAAGGAAATGGAAGGCCAGGCCGGTTGGCACGGTAAAGCACCGTCCGCTGAAGAATATGAAAAATTCGTAGCCGAATTGTTGGAGGTGTAAGATGGGTAAAGCAACACGTGAAGCATATGGTAATGCCTTGGTGGCTGTTGGTGCCGCTAATAAAAATATAGTCGTATTGGATGCGGATTTATCTAAATCCACTAAAACGGATAACTTTAAAAAAGCCTATCCGGATCGTTTCTTTAACGTTGGGATTGCGGAACAGAATTTAATCAGCGTCGGAGCCGGTTTGGCAGCGGCCGGTAAAATTCCGTTCGTATCTTCATTCTCTATGTTTGCTACAGGCCGTGCTTTTGAACAAGTGCGTAATGCTGTATGTTATCCTAAATTAAATGTAAAAATTTGTGCCACTCATGCCGGTATTACCGTTGGCGAAGACGGTGCGACTCACCAAAGTCTTGAAGATATTGCCTGCATGCGTGCCATTCCTAATTTGAAGGTTGTAGTTCCTGCCGATGAAGCTGAAACAACAGCCGTTATCAAATGGGCAGCTGATTATGAAGGCCCTGTATATGTACGTTTAGGCCGTGCCGGTGTTGATGATGTGACACCGGAAGGTTATGAATTTACACCGGGTAAAGCTGCACAATTGGTTGAAGGTACTGATGTTACCATCATTGCTTGCGGGGCTTTGGTAGGTCCTGCTGTGCAGGCTGCTAAATTATTGGCTGAACAAAATGTTAAAGCTCGCGTATTAAACATGGCCTCCATCAAACCGATTGATGCAGATGCTATCGTTAAAGCGGCCAAAGAAACCGGTGCTATTGTAACGGCTGAAGAACATAATATTTATGGCGGTTTAGGTGCTGCCGTAGCCGAAGTAGTAACAGAATTCGCACCTGTACCTGTTATTCGTATAGGCACTAAAGATACATTCGGTGAATCCGGTACACCTAAAGAGTTGATGGCCAAATACGGCCTTACTGCTGAAGATATCGTGAGTGCTGCAAAAACAGCAATTGAACGAAAATAGTAAAGGAAGTTAATCAATGATTCAATTTAACCATGTCAACAAAGTGTACGACAATGGCTCGCTGGCTTTGGATGACGTAACTATACATATTGAGAAGGGTGAGTTTGTACTTATCTGTGGTCCTAGTGGGGCTGGGAAATCCACGTTTATCAAACTATTATCACATGAAGTAGTACCTGATTCGGGAACCGTTATCGTAAATGACATGGAAGTATCTCATTTGAAGAAACGGAAAATTCCGTATTTACGTCGCCGTTTAGGCATCGTATTCCAGGATTTCCGCCTTTTACCGAATAAAACGGTAGCGGAAAATATCGCCTTTGCTCTTGAAGTAATTGAAGAAAAACCGAGTGTTATTAAAGAACGGGTTGCCTCCGTACTCGATATGGTCGGGCTAGGCCATAAGGCTAATGATTTACCGCAGGATTTGAGTGGCGGTGAACAACAGCGTGTCGCCATTGCCCGTGCCATCGTTAACAAACCGTTAGTGCTTATTGCCGACGAACCGACTGGTAACTTGGACCCTAATACCAGTAAGGGTATTGTTGAGTTGTTCAAAACGATTAATAATTCGGGCACAACCATTGTTATGGTAACGCATGACATGGAAATGGTTAAATATTTAAATAAGCGGGTTATTGCATTGGAAGATGGCCGCGTAATCAGTGATAGAATGCGAGGTGCTGAATTCAATGAAGCTTAGAACGTTCAGATACTTTGTGAAAGAGGCGCTCAAGTCTATGAGCCGCAACGGTCTCATGACGTTAGCGTCAATTTCCACAGTAGCATTATCTTTATTTATTCTGGGTGTATTTACTACCGGCGTTGTTAATCTTAACAACTTGGCTTCCAATTTGGAAAGTCAGGTAGAAATCAGTATTTACATGAAAGATGGTTTGACTACCAATCAGGTTATGGAAGTAGGTAAGAAGTTAAAAGCCTTGCCTGATATCAAGAAAATCGAGTTCGTCAATAAGGACGAAGCCATGAAGCGTTTTAAAGAACGTCTTGGCGATCAACAAGGTTTGGTAGCCGCTTTGGATGGTAATAATCCGTTGCCGTCTGCTTATGTGATTACATTTGAAAACCCGGAAGAAGTTAAAAATACGGCTAAATTAGTAGCTACGTTCCCTGAAGTGGAAAGTGCTCATTATGGGCAGGATGTAATTGAACAAATCTTCAAAATGACGCAAGTTATTCGTATCGGTGGTATTGCTTTAATTGCGTTCTTGGCAGGGGCAACCTTGTTTATTATCTCCAATACGATTCGACTTACCGTATTCGCGCGTCGTAAAGAAATCGGTATCATGAAATATGTAGGGGCCACTAACTGGTTTATTCGTTGGCCGTTCCTCATTGAAGGTATGTTACTCGGTTTTATCGGCGGGGCGATTGCGACGGCCTGTGTTTGGGAATTTTATCATTTCATTACACTTGAAGTGGAAAACTCCTTAGCCTTTTTACCGTTGGTTCCTATGTTCCCGTTCTTCTATGACTTAAGCGCTATTTTATTAGGCGTCGGTGTATTGGTAGGGGCAATCGGTTCCACTATTTCGTTGAAACAGTATATGAAGGTATAAGAGAAGGGTTGGTATGGCAAATAATAAATTATCCATGCGCATTGCGGCCGTTCTTTTAAGTACCACCATGTTAGCATCCGTACCGCTTACGACCATTTATGCCGAAGACGAGGATTTAAATAATCAGCTCAGCGGCATTCAACAGCAGATGGAAGAAGCAGGCAATAAAAAAGCCAATGCGGAAGTTACGATTACGAATGTGTCTGAACAATTACATCAGATTCAGGTGGAATTGGATCAGGCCACGGCTAATCTGAAAAACTACGAACAGCAGCGTATGGCTGTAGAAAATGAAATTGTTAAAAATGAAAAATTATTAGCAGAGGCACAGGCCCGCTTGTCTAAACGGGAAGGTGTTTTCAATAAACGTGTTCGTGATATTTATATTAACGGCCGTCTCAGCTATTTGGAAGTTATTATCGGAGCAAAAGATTTCAGCGATTTTGCCAATCGAGTAGAAATGTTGAAACGTATTATTGATGCCGATATTAAACTAATCAGCAGTATTAAGACGGAACGTGAAGAAATTTCACAACGTAAGGCTACCTTGGAAGCGGATCGTGCTAAAGTTGTAGAGCTTGAAAATAAAGCACGTGAAGCACAAGCGGTTATTCAGAAGAAGAAAGACGAACAGTCAGCAATCTTAGCACAGGCTCAAAATGATAAAGCCGTAGCGGAACAGATGCAGGCTGATTTACAGGCATCATCCGATGCAATTCGTGCTATGTTGCAACAACGTGCCGCTGAAAGAGCAGCCGCTGCGGCAGCAGCTGCACAAGCCGCTCAATCAAGCGGTGGCGGCAGTGATTACACGTATGTACAGGGCACAGGCCAATTGGCTTGGCCGGTATCCGGTGTTATTACGTCTGGTTTCGGTTGGCGTGAACATCCTATTTTCGGTCGTCAAATTTTTCACTCCGGTATTGATATCGGGGTTGATGAAGGTACGCCGGTACATGCGGCCGACTCCGGTACGGTTGTATATTCCGGTTGGATGGACGGTTACGGTTATGCCGTTGTTATCGACCATGGTAATGGTATTTCTACTTTATGTGCTCATAACTCCGACCTCGCTGTTTCGGAAGGTCAATCCGTAAGTAAAGGTACTGTTATTGCTTATGCAGGCAGTACGGGTAACGCTACGGGACCTCACGTTCACTTTGAAGTCCGTGTAAACGGTGATCCTGTAAATCCGTTAGGGTATTTATAAGATGAGCAGAGACTTTTTCAAACGGTGGTTGCCGGATTCCCTGTGGTCCGGCATCCGATTTGCCGTTAAATTTACACTGGCGGGCATCGTTTTTATGTGGCTCGTATTTTGGTATATTTCAGGGTCTCCGGTAGGAGCCGTAAAATTTTTCTTTACTTATTTTGTAGCCAGCCATTTTTATATGGATCCGGTGTCAAAAGCTTCTTTATTTGAAGGTTCTTTGGACGGCATGATTGATTCATTGGGAGAACCACATAGTCAGTATCTTAATGAAAAAGAATACAACGATATTTACATGCAAACATCGGGCAGTTACAGCGGTGTCGGCATAGTACTCGGTCAGGATAAAGAAGGTATCATGAAAGTAGCTACTGCCATTGAAGGGCAACCGGCTGCCGAGGCGGGGATTAAATCCGGCGACATTATTGTAGAGATTGATGGTGTGAATACATCCACTTTATCGATGGAAGAAGCGTCGAAGATGATTCGCGGTGAAGAAGGAACCACAGTCGTTCTTACAGTGATGCGTGATAATGAAATAAAGGATTATACTATCACACGTAAACAAATTACGTTACCTACAGTTAAGGGCAAAATGTTGGAAGATCATATCGGCTATATCCGAATCAGCCAATTTGCAGAGCCTACAGGTCCTGATTTTGCCAAAACATATAAGGAATTAAAAGATCAAGGCATGACGAAACTTGTGCTTGATTTGCGCGATAACCCGGGCGGTTTATTGACAACGGCTCAGGAAGTGGCCAATTATATTTTACCGGCCGGTCCTATTGTTACGATTCAGGATCGTTCCGGACAGGTAGAGTCGTATGACTCTGAAGGATTAGAGCCTGCCATTCCGATGGTTGTGCTTATTAACCAAGGATCTGCCAGTGCATCGGAAATTATTGCCGGTGCGGTGCAGGATGAAAAGGTTGGTACCATCGTAGGTATCAATAGCTATGGTAAAGGGACAGTTCAGACTATTTTGGGCGTACCGGGCAATGAAGGTATTAAGATTACCATTGCCAAATACCATACACCGAATGACAGGGTAATTGACGGCATCGGCATCAAACCTGATGTGGAAGTGGAATTACCTGACAATGCCAAGAGTGAAAGTGATGATACACAATTGCAGAAAGCATTGGAAATTTTAAAGACAAAATAATAGTGAGGCGGTAGCTGATTTGAGTTACCGCCCATATTACTATCAGTAAAGGATGAAAACTATGTTTATCGATCGTGCACGAATTTTTGTGAAAGCCGGTGACGGCGGCAACGGGATGAGTAGTTTCCGACGCGAAAAGTATGTTCCTAACGGCGGCCCTAACGGCGGCGATGGCGGTAAAGGAGCGGACATCATTTTAAAAGCGGACAGAAATATCAATACTCTCGTTGATTTCAGATATAAGAGACAGTTTAAAGGACCGGCCGGTGAAGGCGGTCAGAGCAGTAATAAATACGGCCGTGGTGCCGATAATATGATTATTCCCGTACCGTTGGGTACGACTGTAAAAGACGAAGAAAGCGGTAAATTAATGGCTGACCTTGTCGAAGACGGTCAGACCTATGTGGTGGCCAAAGGCGGTCGCGGCGGTCGCGGCAATGCTCATTTCCATACCAGTGCCAATCGTGCGCCTACATTTGCCGAAAAAGGCGAACCGGGTGAAGAACGTTGGTTGCAATTGGAACTTAAAGTATTGGCCGATGTAGGTTTATTGGGATATCCGAGCGTGGGTAAATCCAGTATTATTCGTAAAGTATCTTCTGCCAAACCGGAAGTGGCGGCCTATCACTTTACCACATTGACTCCGGTACTCGGCGTTGTGTCGGTAGCGGAAGGTCAAAGCTTTGTTATGGCCGATATTCCGGGACTTATTGAAGGGGCCAGTGAAGGGGTAGGCCTTGGTCATTCCTTCTTACGCCATGTGGAACGAAGCAATATCTTAATACATGTTCTTGATGTGTCGGGCATGGAAGGACGTGATCCGATTGAGGATTTCCATACCATTAACAAAGAACTTGCCAAATACAGCGAAAAATTAAGCAAAAAGCCTCAATTAATTGCTTTGAATAAGATTGATATGTTACAAGATGAAGAAACATTGCCACGCGTTACCAAGTATTTTAAAGATCAAGGTTATGAAGTATTTCCTGTTAATGCTTTGACCGGTGAAGGTTTACCGGATTTGGTAAATCGTGCTTGGTATTATGTTGAAAACTATGTACCGGAACCGGAAGCGGTGGATGATACCGTAATTTACGAAGCAAAACCGGATACGGACTTTACGATTACGCGTGGCGACGATGCATCGTTTATTATCAGTGGTGCCCGTATTGAAAAATTAGTAGCTATGACTAATTTGGAAGACGAACAAGGGTTACGACGTTTTCAGAAAATTTGGTCCTATATGGATTTGGACCGTCGTTTAAAAGAACGTGGCTGTAAGGACGGCGATGAAGTGGTAATCGGTGAACAACGTTTTACATTCCACGATTTATAAGGAAGGATTGGGTAGACTATGACTGGTAAACAAAAACGATTTTTGCGTGCATTAGCCAGTACTATGCCGGCTGTAGTTATGATTGGTAAAGGCGGTTTGGAAGATGCTGTTATCGACAGTGCACGTGCGGCCATTACGGCACGTGAGTTGATTAAGGTAAAAGTATTGAATAATGCGCCTGTTGATCCTGAAGAAACGTTTGAAGAATTGGCCGATATGCTTGGTGCCGAGTTGGTACAGGTTATCGGACACAATGGTGTTTTATATAAAGCTAAAAAAGACCCCAAAATCATATTGCCGCGTTAGTCAGCTGAATTAATCGCATAATGCATTAGTTTTGCTGACTTATAGGAATGTTAATCCGGTAATTTGATGATGAGGAGATATAACTATGAGCGAAAGAGAGTCTATTGATAATAATACAGTGAATCGGAATTCCCGTGAATTATTGACTAAGGCTAAACGTATTGTGGTCAAAGTGGGAACCAGTACGTTAACGTATGATACGGGTCGATTAAATTTGCGACGTATTGAAGCCATTGTTAAACAATTGGCTGATCTGGCGAATCAGGGCAAGGAAATTATTTTGGTCAGCTCCGGTGCGGTAGGTGCCGGTTTGGCCCCCTTGGGATTCAAAGAAAAACCGAAAGATCTTGTTATGAAACAGGCCGCTGCCTCCGTAGGGCAAGGGGTTTTGCTTCACATGTATGAAAAGCTTTTCAGAGAATACGGTCATACGGTAGGTCAAATTTTGTTAACTCGTGAAGACAGCACGAATCGCTCGCGTTATATCAACTTGCGCAATACATTATATGCGCTGATTTCTTTAGGCGTTATACCTATCCTTAATGAAAATGATGTAGTATCCATTGATGAATTTAAAATCGGTGACAACGATACTTTATCGGCTATTATTGCCAGTACGGTGGAAGCTGATTTATTGATTATCTTATCAGATATTGAAGGATTATATACGGCTAATCCGCAAACGAATCCTGATGCGGAATTAATCAGTGAAGTGGAGGCCATTACGCCTCATATTTATGAAATATCCGGCGGTGCCGGTACTGCGCGCGGTACAGGCGGCATGTATACTAAAATTGAAGCAGCCAATATTGCCGTTAATTCCGGGGTTCATATGGTGGTAGCATCCGGTGCTCATAATGACTCCATTGAAGTTATCGCGGCCGGCGGATTACGCGGTACCCATTTTGTGGCACGTGATACGAAGCCGCATATGAAAAAACGCTGGATGGCCTTCGGTACCAGACTTAAAGGGTCTGTTTCAGTTGATGCGGGTTGTGCCAATGCTTTGTTGAAAAAAGGGTCCAGCCTGTTACCGGTTGGTATCATCGGTGTGAGCGGTAATTTCCAAGAAGGTGAAACAATCAGTATCCTATTTAACGGTGAAGAAATCGCCCGTGGTATGGTGAACTTCTCGTCACAGGATATTGAACAGATTAAAGGTTGTAATTCTCACGAAATCATCAAACGCCTTCAGGTAGAGAATGCTCACACGGAAGTAATACACCGTGACAATTTAGTAATCCTCAGATAGGAGTCTTAGTATGACAGAGTATGCAACATATTTCGAAACTATGGGCCGTAAAGCTCGTGTGGCTTCGACCGCTATGCAATTAGCCGATACGGCTGCAAAAAATACATTATTACTTACCGTAGCCGATGTATTGGAATCACATATTCCGGCCATTTTAGAGGCCAATGATTTTGATATGAGCCAAGCCGGCCAATATAATTTGCCGAAAATTATGTATGACCGTTTACGCCTTACGAAAGAGCGTATCGAACAGATGGCTCTCGGTGTTCGCCAACTTGTTGACTTGCCAGATCCTATCGGAGAAGTTATGGAATCTTCTACGCGCCCGAACGGCATGAAAATTTCAAAAGTACGGGTACCGATGGGTGTTATTGCCATGTTTTACGAGGCAAGACCAAATGTAACGGTAGATGCGGCTGCCTTATGCATGAAAACGGGCAATGCCGTTATTCTGAGAGGCGGTAAAGAGGCATTTCACACTAATGAATGTTTGGTTAATTTACTGCGTGATGCTTTATCGGCAGTTAACTTGCCGGCTGATGCGGTACAGTTAGTGACTATAACCGATCGGGCAGCTGTGTCGGATTTGTTGCGGCAAAGAGAATATATCGATGTGGTAATACCTCGCGGCGGTGCCGGACTTATTAAACGCATTGTAGAAGAAAGCCGTATTCCTGTTATTGAAACAGGCAGCGGTGTAGTTCATGTGTATGTGGATAAGGATTGTGATGAATCAAAGATTGTTCCGATTGTCATTAATGCAAAAGTACAACGGCCATCGGTTTGCAATTCGGCGGAAACTTTGCTTATTCACGAAGCGGTAGCACCTAAATTATTACCGGTTATTGCTAAGGCGTTGACGGATAATCATGTGGAAATACGTGGCGATGATGCCTCTCGTACTATTGTTGAAAATATCAACGCAGCAGACGACACTGCATGGGCTACGGAATATAATGATTTAATTATGAATGTAAAAGTTGTGCCTTCGGCTGAAGCCGCTATTGCACATATTAATCATTTTGGAACTAAACATTCGGAATGTATTATTACTGAAAATAAAGAGACTGCTCAAGCCTTTTTACAGCAGGTGGATGCTTCTACGGTGTATGTAAATGTCTCGACTCGATTTACGGATGGATTCGAGTTCGGGTTGGGTGCCGAAATCGGAATCAGTACTCAGAAATTACACGCCCGCGGACCTATGGGTCTTTTGGCACTGACTTCGTATAAATATTATGTGCAGGGAGATGGCCAAATTCGTTCATGAAACAGTGGTTACGCATTATACGAGCCTATGGTTCGTATATAAAAACACCGAAAGGACGCTATGAATGGCAATCCTATATTAAAGCTTTAATATTGTGGCTTGTATTATCATTATTGGTTATGGGGATATTGTACTGCTTATGAAACTTACAGGAAGAATCGGCATCATCGGAGGTACTTTTAATCCTATTCATCTGGGACACCTGATGATTGCCGAAATGGCACAGGAAACCTATGAATTGGATCGCGTAATTTTTGTACCGGCGTATCATCCGCCTCATAAGCATGACGACGTTATCGATGCGCAATACCGATATGAAATGACGGCGGCGGCTGTCATGGATAATCCTAAATTTACAATTTCGGATGTTGAATTTAAAAGGGAAGGCCCATCCTATACGGTGGATACCATAAAATATTTCCGCTCACAATACGGTGAAGATAAGGAATACTATTTCATAGCCGGTACCGATACGATTCAAGACCTGCCGAATTGGAAATACATTCATGAGCTGCTCAGCTTGTGTCATTTTATCGGAGCCGTTCGACCTGACGGTTCGGCGGCAATCGAAAAAATTATCGAATACTTTGGCGATTTGGGCCGTGAGCGAATCCATTTGTTGGAAGTGCCGCTCATGCAACTGTCAGCCACTGATTTACGTCAGCGTTTGCGTACTAAACGCAGTGTTCGGTACATGATTCCTAAAGCCGTAGTTCAATATATTGCACAGCATGATATTTATAAAAAGTGAGGCAAAAAATAGTATGTTTGAAGAAATTATTAATGATTTACAGCAACGACTCAGTCCTAAACGATTTGCACATACCTTGGGTGTTGCTCGAGCTGCAGTCGGCTTAGCTCAACGTTATGGGGCTGAGCCGGAAGAGGCTTATATTGCAGGGCTTTTACATGACTGTGCTAAAGAGGTTCCTTTGTCTGAGATGCAACGGTTGGTAGATGAGGCGGACATCAAAGTAGATATGGATATGTACGTTAACGGTGCTTTATTGCATGGCGTAAGCGGTGCCGTAATGGCTCATCAACGTTATGGCGTTATTGACGGTTATATCTTGGATGCTATCCGTTATCACACAACAGGCCGGGTAGGTATGACAACGCTGGATAAAATTATTTTTCTCGCTGACTATGTGGAAGAGACGCGTAATTTTCCGGGGGTAGATTATCTGCGTAAAGTTGCTTTGGAAGATTTAGATAAAGCTGTTTTAGCCGGTTATGATACGACAATTCGTCATTTATTGGATCAGGGATTAAGTATTTATTTTAAAACAATTCTGGGCCGTAACGATATGGTGCGGCGTATTCATAATCGATAGGATGCGTGCAGTATGGAAGAAGAAGTGCGTAAAAGACCGAAACGGCGTGTAAGAAAAAAACAGAAGGTTCGCTGGGGTCGGGTCATAATTGCTTTAGTAGTACTCGTTGTCTTACTGGGCGGCATCGGATTTGGTATATGGCGCGGCTATCAGGCGGCCGTAGGCTATTTCAGCGGTTCTGCCGACTCAGCGGCAACTACAACAACGGCTGATGTGGCACCGCCTTCGCAGCCTAATCAGGTAACGACGGTACCGCTGGAACAAAAATCATTGGATAAGCCGATTTATATTTTACTCGTAGGTAAAGACAGCAATAATCCGGCACAGGGGGATGCTCTCTTTTTACTGTCGGTTAATGAGCAACAGAAAAATATTGATGTAATCGGTATTCCGTCTAATACGAAAATAGACAGTCGTGATAAAAAATCAGTAGCTATGATTAATACCATGTACAGTTCCGGTAATATCGAACTTACCAAAGCGGTTGTAGAAGATTTATTCCATATTCCTATTCCGTATTATGTGGTCGTAGATGAAGCGGCGTTCAAAAACACGCTTGATATGCTTGGCTCGCAGGATATGTATGTAGAGAAAGAAATGGTTCATATTGATGGTACGACCGATAGAGCGGACGTCAATTTGGCCCGTGGCTATCAAACACTGGATGCGGATAAAGCTTATCAATATGTACGCTTCGTAGATGCCGATAAAAATGCTTTCAGTCGTACGCAACGACAGGAACGTTTTTTGAAGCAATTACTGGGCTCACAGGAAGATACGTTTACGATTTCCCGTATGTGGCATATTTGGCGACTCTGGAGTCATTATGACACCAACATCAGCACCGGTGATGCGATTAAATTGGTTATGGATCTGGGCAGACTCAATAATACTCATATTCAGTATTATATTTTACCGGGAACCAAAGAAACGATTAACGGTGAAATTTTTTGGAACTATGATCCGGTTGAAGCTCAACAATTGTTGGGTATTACCTTAGGTAATGCACCGATTGAAGGAAACAGTGACGGGACTACCGATGATTCTAAAAATACGACAAACGGTAAGGGCAAAGAGGGTTAATTATTAAGTAATTTATGATTACCGACAACTATTAAAGATTGAGCCCGTTACAGTTGGTTGTGAAATATATTGTATTTAATTTTTTATAGTTTATTGTTGGCGATGATTATAAAAAGGAGATTTCATGAAAGAGAAACAAGAAATTAAAGACGTGGCATTAGCATTGGCACAAGCAGGTTTTGACAAAAAAGGCACAGACATTGCCATTTTGGATTTGGAAGGTTTATCCAGTTTAGCGGATTATTTTTTATTGGTAAGTGCTTCCAACGTAAAACAGGCACAGAGTATTGCCGATGAAATTGAAGATAAGGGAGCTGAAGTAGGTGCTACCGTGTTGCATCGTGAAGGCTATCACGAAGGCGAATGGATTTTGCTTGATTTCGGCGATATTATCTGTCATGTCTTCGGCGGTCAGAAAACACGTTCTTTCTATGGTTTGGAACAGTTGTGGAATGATGCGGCTCGCGTAGAATTTACAGGGGCTTAATATGGCAACACAATTATCTGAAAATACGTTAGCCACGCTTAAGGTATTGCGCCAAAGTGACCAGGGTTCTTTTTTGGACGGCGGTACGGGCAATACGAATGATGATATTTTACTCCACAAGGATCAGCAAACGTCACCGGTTGCCATCGGTGACGAAGTACCTGTATTTTTGTACAAGGATCCGAAAGGTCGTTTGACGGCCAGTATGCGTTTACCGGCAATTAAAGAAGGTCAAATCGGCTATGTGGAAGTTATTAATAAAACCCAATTCGGTGTTTTCGTCGAAGTGGGTACCGAACGCGGTATATTCATGCCGCATGCGGAAATGCGCGGTCGCCCACAATTGGGTGAAAAAGTCTGGGTTCATCTCTATACGGATAAATCCGGTCGTTTGGCCGTTTCCATGGATGTGGATGATGCCATGCGCCGTGCAGCCAAACCGGCTACAGAGGCTAAGGTGGGGCAAATTGTAAGAGGCGCGATCTATAACTTCACGTCCGACGGAGCGTTTTTTATAACGCCTGAACGATGGATTGCATTCATTCATAACAGTGAAATGACGCACCATTTAAAAGTGGGCGAATTAATCAAAGCCCGTGTGACTTTTAAGCGTGATGACGGACGTATCAATGTATCTATGCGTCCGGTAAAAGAAACGGCTTTGACGGTTGACGGTGAGGCTTTATTGGCGTATTTATTGCAACGTAACGGTCGAATGCCTTATAGTGATAAATCATCGTCTGATATTATTAAAGCTAAATTCGGGTTTAGTAAAGCAGCCTTTAAACGTGCTGTAGGCCATTTAATGAAAGAAGGCAAAGTTATTCAGGAAGATGGCTGGACTCTATTGACTGAAACGGGTAAAACAGCGGCGACGGAACTTGTAGAACGTAAGGCGAACGGTGAAACAACCACGGATGTGTTGGCAACCGATGATGCCGAGACAAGTAATGAAACCAAGCCGGAAACTCGTGAGGTTTAGTACGGCAAAATAGAAGGCGTAATCAGATTACGCCTTTCTTTGCATTTACCGACTTATTGAATTTGAGGGTTGATTACTTATGAAAATTATTGTGGTAGGCGCCGGTAAGGTAGGCTATTCGGTAGCTCAGCGCCTCGTGCAAGATGAACATGATGTGTATATAATTGAAAAATCCGCCGAGCGAATCCGTAATTTGGAAAACAGCTTGGATGTAAGTTTAGTACAGGGGAACGGCAGCAGTCTGCAATTGCTTAAAGAAATCGGCATGGAAGATGTGGGCATGCTCATTGCGGTAACCGACTCCGATGAAGTTAATATGCTGGCCTGTTCGGTAGCAAAAATCGGCGGTATTCCGCGTACGATTGCTCGTGTTCGCGACAATGACTATTTAAAAGAAGAAAACCGTGAGCTGCAGGAACAATTGGGGGTTGATTTATTTATTAATCCCGAAATGGTATCGGCTCAAGAAATCGTGCAGGTTCTGCAGACCCCGGCAGCCCTTGATGTAGAAGATTTTGCCAGTGGTGCGGTTCGTCTTATGGAATTTAAAATGCATGAAGATGTTCCGTATCTGGGGCAGCGTTTGCGTGATATCACATTTCCGGAAGGTGTTATTATCGTAGGCATTTTACGTAACGGCGAAATGATTATTCCACATGGTGAAAGCCGTTTGTTAATGATGGATAAGGTGTTCTTCTTAGGGGCTCGCGATGCTATCTTAAAAGTAGCTGAAGAATTCCACGAAGTAGATATGATGGAGCAGACCAAGCGAATTTTGCTTGTCGGAGCCGGTCTGATTGGCCGAAATTTAGCCGTGTTGCTTGATCGTGCCGGTTATATGGTTAAAATCATTGAAAAGGACATTGAGCGCTGTGAATATTTGGCGACTTTGGTAGAAAATGCCATGGTTATCAATGGTGACGGTACTGACATGGATTTGTTGGAGGCGGAAGAAATTTCCGATTGTGACGCCATTATTTGCCTCACCGATGATGATAAACTGAATTTATTGGTTGCCTTATTAGGCAAGCATTTGGGCGTACCTAAAACCATCGTACGTGTCGGTCGTCCCGAATATATCGTGCTCATGGAACAGGTGGGTATTGATATCGTATTTTCACCTCGTCTTTTGACATCCGGGGAAATTTTGCGTATGGTTCGTCGCGGTGAAAATGTTGTCAGCATTTCTACTTTTGAAGGTTCCAAAGCGGAAGCCGTTGAAGTGGTGCTCAGTCCGGTATCGCCATTAGTAGGTTGTGCTTTAAAAGATTTAAAATTGCCGGGCAAAGCCCTGGTCGGTGCTGTTGTACGCGATGGCTCAACCATCGTGCCAACCGGTAATACGGTATTGTATGCCAGTGATCATATTGTCTTCTTTACCTTGCCTTATCATGTTAATAAATTATTAACGTATTTGAAGCCGGATTAATCGAGGTGTCATATGCGTATACAGATTGTTATGCGATTAGTGGGGCAATTGATCCTCATTGTTGCAGGAATTATGTTGGTTCCGTTTGTTTACGGGCTAACTGTGGGTGAGTCATATTTTTCATTTGTGGCAGCTTCACTTATGGCAGCTGTAACCGGCGGTTTACTGTATTATTACGGGCAGCCGAGTACAACTTATAGTTTAAGAGATGGTTTCTTGACAGTCAGTTCCATCTGGATTTTTGTATCATTTTTCGCTTCCTTGCCGTTTTATTTTGGTGGTGTTTTACCTAATTTTATAGATGCTTTATTTGAATCTGTTTCGGGTATAACCGCTACCGGTGCTTCCGTTGTTGAAGATGTGGACAGTTTGTCGCAAAGTTTTGTGCTTTGGCGCAGTTTAACCCATTGGCTTGGTGGCATGGGGATTGTTGTCTTGGTATTGGCCTTTCTTAAAAACTTAGGTGCCGATTCGGCGCATTTGTTCAATGCGGAGGCTTCCGTTCCGAGACCGGGTATAGTAATGCCGCGTATTCGTTCCATGGCATTTAAATTATGGACTATTTATTTATTATTTACGGCCGTTTGCTTTGTGGCTTTATGCTTGGCAGGTATGTCGTATTTTGATGCCATCAACATGACGTTTACCACTATCGCTACGGGCGGTTATACACCAAATACCGGTGTTGTCGATATTTATACCGAAAACTGGCCGATCCGTTGGATTTTAATCTTTTTCATGGTTTTGGCGGGCGGTAATTTTACTGTATATTATGCTGTATTCCAACGCGGTCTTAAAGCAGTTTGGCAGGATTTTGAGTACCGCATGTATTTGCTTATATTGTTAACCGGCGCTCTTATTGTTATGTATGCGTTGTACATGTCCGATAATTTTACCTTAAGTGCATCTTTTAATCGGGCTGTATTTATGATCGTATCCATGCAAACGGGCTCCGGTTTGGTGCTCGGTAATTATGATGTGTGGTCACCGCTCGCTCAGATGATGTTGTTTATGTCAACTTTCTTCGGCGGTTGCAGTGGTTCCACGACCGGCGGTATCAAGGTTATCCGCATCATTATTTTAATAAAAAGCAGTATTATTTATTTGCGCAAGGCTATTCATCCCGATATGGTTCAAAACATTACGATTAATGGTAAATCAATGCCTCAGAAATGGGTCCAAATGACACAGCAATTCTTTTTCTTATATATGACGGTGTTTGCCATTTCTGCATTGGGGATTTCAGCCACAGGCCTCAGTTTCGGTGAGTCATTGCAGTGTGTAGCGGGAATTTTGGGAAACGTAGGCCTGGCCTTCGGTTCTTTGGGACCTGAAGGGTCTTTTGGCGTACTTCATCCGGTAGCTAAATTCATCTGCGTGCTCGATATGTTATTGGGCCGTTTAGAATTGTTTACATTATTGGTATTGCTGCATCCTGATTTTTGGCAGGGTTACTTCCTTAAACGTCGTAAACGTTCGTATAAGGTATGGCAGCCTGTAGGTACGCATCGTCGCTTATAGGCTGTGTATCGGTTGTTTAAGTTTTTGGTTACGTCGAGTGTAAGATATTCGGAATAATCGGGCAGAGTATTTAATTACTTCGGAAGCTGGGAATGAGCAGGAGGACTTTATGGAAATTTTGAAACAGCCTTTAGGTTTATATAAGGCAAATTGCTATGTTTTAAAAGAGGCCGGTCAGGCACTTGTCATTGATCCCGGCTTTCATGCTCATAAAGTCCTCGACATGGTAGGGAATGCGGATCTCCAAGCCGTAGTACTCACACATGGCCATTGCGATCATGTGTGCGCTGTCGATGGTATTCTGAAGGAACGGCCGGTGCCGCTATATATGCATCCCGGCGATGATGAACTGCTTCATGCCAAACGAAGGATGCCCTCAGCGTATAAAGGTCTCTTCCAATCGCCTTATTTGCCTTTAAAGGAGGGGAAATTGCAGCTGGGGATATTTGACCTTTATATTCATGAAACGCCCGGACACAGCAAAGGAAGCGTTATTGTACAATGGGGGAACCATTTGTTTACCGGTGACACTTTGTTTAAAAACTACATTGGGGCAACCAACAACTATAACGGAGATGAAGAAGTATTGCAAAAGTCATTGCGTCGCATCATGACTTGGGATCAAAATTTGATTATACATCCCGGTCATGCCGACGATACTACCTTGAAAGATGAATTGGAACATAATCCGTTTTTACAGCCGCTTAAATAATTTAATTAAATTGAAATAAAATATTAAATTTATACTAGACAAAGTACTCTTAAAAATGGTAGAATAATTTTCGTTGCTAAGGGCGGCGAAAGTAATGATACAGTCAAAAGTATGTAAAAACTTTTCAAAAAGTTGCTTGACAATTGTTACTGAAACCCCTATAATAACAAAGTAACGTATACGGCCCCGTGGTGTAGCGGTTAACATGTCGCCCTGTCACGGCGAAGATCGTCAGTTCAAATCTGATCGGGGTCGCCACGTTCGCCCCGGTAGCTCAGTCGGTAGAGCAAAGGACTGAAAATCCTTGTGTCGACAGTTCGATTCTGTCCTGGGGCACCATGTATGCGGAAATAGCTCAGTGGTAGAGCACCGCCTTGCCAAGGCGGGGGTCGCGAGTTCGAATCTCGTTTTCCGCTCCATTTATTTGGCGGCATAGCCAAGCGGTAAGGCAGAGGTCTGCAAAACCTTTATTCCCCAGTTCGATTCTGGGTGCCGCCTCCATATTTTTCCACCCATGCCGGGGTGGCGGAACAGGCAGACGCAACGGACTTAAAATCCGTCGGTTGGAGACAACCGTACCGGTTCGATTCCGGTCCTCGGCACCATTTAGACTGAATGAAAATTCAGTCTATTTTTTTTGAAATAAAGAAGGACTTTTTTCCTCCTATAGCGAACTATATACGTAGAGTAATTAATCATGTATATTTTGGTACAGATAATACTATGCTATAGCTAAAGGAGGATTTCGTATGAACTTTGAACTTCGTGATGGTCATGAGTATATTGATGAGGTAAAAAAACTATTTGTCGATTATGTACGTTCCTTAGGTGTTGCTGCCAATGTGAAAGAATTTGAAGGCTTGGAAGAAAAATATAAAGGCGATCGTGAAGCTTTATATATCGCCTTCGTAGATGATGTACCGGCAGGTTGTGTAGCCTTACGTCATGTTAATTATGAAACGGCCGAAATGAAACGTCTTTATGTACGCCCTGAATTTCGCCGTACAGGCCTTGGTATGAATATTGCCCACATTCTTGTCGAAGAAGCAAAAGAAAAAGGCTATAAAACGCTTTTATTGGATTCTTTGCCAAGCATGGAAAGCGCTAAAGAATTATATAAAGCTTTAGGCTTTAAGAGCACTGACCGCAATGTGAAAAAAACGGTTCGCACAGTCGTACATCTTTCTTTACCATTAGTTTAATCATATACCGACTAAAAATATTAACGCATATTAAAAGCGAGTCCACCTTTTGGCGGACTCGCTTTTTGCATGTATTTTTGATTTTTTTATCGTTCCGGTGCTGCTGCTTCAGGGTCATTGGTCAATGGTTCCTGACCTAAGAGGGTCGTCAGGTTGTACTTGTTGAAACGATAGTTAGGATTTGAGAAATCTCTTGTCCTATCATATCGGTTGGTAGGTGCCTGTAAGATACCGGATATTAAGTCGTAGAGTAAATCATTAGTGAAATATTTTTTCTCGTGGTCACGGAGAATAGATGTTGTTTCGGGGTAGGCTGACTCATATGAAGGCGACAGATACACCCATAAAGGAATGCGAGCCATATCGAAGTCGAATATGTCCGGATTATGGGAGTAATTAAGACTTTCACCGTGATCGGAGAAATAGATCATAGCTTGTAAATTCAGATGATCTTTGGCGTAGGTATAAATCTGTTGCAATACCCAGTCCGTATAGAGTTGGCTGTTGGCATAAGCTTCTTTGCCTTTTGGTACATCGCCGACTTTCCATTTACTGAATTCATGCGGATAGCGGTCGTTATAGTAAATATGACTGCCCATGATATGAATGACGATAAAGTTATTTTTATAAGGCTCTACTTGTTGCAGGAGCGGTAAAATAACGCCGTCATATTTATCGGAGAACATATAGGCTTCGTGAGCCCATAACGGTCTGTCAGCCGTCTTGGCAATTAAGGAGATGGCGGTATCATATTCACCGTAGACGCCTTGATTACTAAACCAGCTGGTATAATAGCCGGCCTTTTTGGCTACGTCCAAGATATTGGCTGAGTCCAAGAACGGCTTATCATCGTATTGATTTCGTTCCGTTAAAGCACGTTCCAGGGTAGGTACCGTTTGTACATAGGAGGAATACGCATTGCGGAAGAAAATAAAGTCGGGATTATTGGCGGCCATATCGCTTTGCCAAGGGGTGTCATCATATGGGAAGTTCGGATTATATACTTTCATATAATTACGCGATGCCGATTCGCCGATAACAAGAATGATGGTCCCCGGTGCTTTTTGAGCGGCGGTTTGATCAGTTTCAAGTTTTAAATCTTTGTAGATTTCGTGATGTTTATCACTGTATTGTTGTAGCTCCTTCATATACGTAGCTACATCGTTCCAATTTTTAACAATGTCGGTATGCATAAAGCCAAACGGCAGGTAGCCGACACATGCAAGACAAACTACACTGAGGGCGCCTAAGCGGAATTTTGATATAACCTGACGGCGCGCCAAGAGGCTCATTCCCTGATTGGCCCAATAGTAAAAGACAAAAAGAAGTATATTGCCGAGACCGATACCGATTAAGCCGGCTACTCCGGCCGAACTTTTTAAAAAGCCGAAGGCTTCTTCGGGATTAGTTTGATAGAGAGCCATTAAGGTTGCCGGCGTCAAACAATGCCAAGTGTTAATGTAATATCCGATTTGAATCAATGGTATCAGTGAAAGTAACCATTGCAACAAGGCAAAGAGAACACTTAAAGATCGTCGGTACGGCAAATGGTATACCATGAAATAATGGAGCAAGCTGAGTCCGAAAAATAGTAAGGTACCGAATAGAAAATCCGGGAAAAATTCGTAAAAATAAAAAGGCTTAGTATATGACCAATGATAGAGTAACGGGTAGGTCAATGCCCAAGCAACGCCTACGAGGCCGTGGCCCAAAAAGGCGTGATGCCATAAAGTACTGCGCATTAACTGCTGGAAGAGTGCGAGCCCAAACAGCAAAGGGAGACTCAATAAGAGTACATCATCCCAGGCGAAACCCAGGGTAATGGGTTCGTAGATAAAATAAAAAGCGGCAAAAATGAGGACACACCACAAGATTGCTTGAACGATGGCATTGCGCCACCATGATATAAGAGATTTCATAGCACATTTCCTTCGTAATATAATATCATCAATACGATAGCAGAATTGCCGTAAGAATACAAGATGTAATATGTCTTTTTAACCTACTTTTACGGTTGTTAAATATTAATTTTCTATGATACAATTAAAAAAAGGTTATCGAGACTTCGTGACGACAAATAAGAGGGGCGTATAACCCCTCTTATTTGTTTGGCCGAACCGGTGAGGAGATATGATGAAACCCTATGAGTATAAGTTGGCTGTTTTTGAAGGGCCTTTGGATTTATTACTCCATTTAATAGAAAAACATAAAATAGATATTTACGATATTCCCATTGTGGAAATTACGTCGCAATATATGGCTCAGCTGGAAGAATGGCAAACTTTTGATATTCATTACAGCAGTGAATTTCTGGTTATGGCGGCCACATTATTACAGATTAAATCGCGTATGTTGTTGCCACGTAATGCGCCTCTTAATCCGGAAGAGGAAGAAGATCCGCGTGACGAATTAGTGGCTAATTTGCTTGAGTATAAGCAAATTAAAGAGTTGACGGAAGCTTTGACAGAGATGTCAGAGGCGAGCAGTCAAAGTTTCAGCCGTCCTGATTCGCTCAGCCAATGGGGGCAGGAAACGGTATTCCGTTTTGATATTGCAGAATTATACAATTTATTTAAAACCTGTTGTGAACGAGCGGAGGAAACGGTTCCGGAACCGCCTAAAGTAAAGGTGGAAAAAGAAGCCTACAGCTTGGAAGATATGATTGACTCTTTGCTTTTAAGAGCCAAACAACAACGCCGTTTCAGTTTTGTTTCCTTGTTAAACGAGGTGACAGTAAGAGCAGCCAAGGTAACTATGTTTATCGCAGTTTTGGAACTTCTTAAACGGCAAATTTTTACTATTTTTACAGTGACAGAAGGACCAAATGACGGATCGCTTAAAGACGTTACATTGGTCAGTGAAATTATTTAGCAGGATATAAGATTGTTCGGCACGGTTTATTTTGTTGCTAAAGTCAGGCACATAAATCTATGCCTAAGCATATTATATCGATACTTAGTATGAGAAAGTGTTTAGAAAGGTGAGTAAGTACATATGACAGATGTGAATCAGCCAAGCGATACTTCGCTGCTCGCCCATTTGGAAGCAATTCTTTTTTCAGCTGCCAAACCGGTTCCCATTGCCTTACTTGGTGAATTGTTTGATTGCACAACAGAAACGGTTGAGTCCTTACTGGAAGAATACGGGGCTCAATTAATAGAAGCTAAACGCGGTTTACGTTTGAAGGTAAGCGGCGTCGGCGCGGAGCTTGTCAGTGCATCGGAGAGCAGTGAGTATGTGAGTAAAATCCGGCAACGAGAAGACCGTTTGTCGCAGGCCGCTATGGAAACATTGGCAGTTATTGCGTTTAAACAGCCGGTTACCAAGAGTGAAATTGAAGAAGTGCGTGGCGTCAATTGTGAAAAAGTATTAAAACATTTGATCAGCCGGGATTTAGTTATGGAATTGGGGCGCAAAGAAAGCATAGGTCGTCCTGTATTATATGGTACAACCGATACGTTTTTGCGTAGTGTCGGTATAGAATCGGTGGAAACTTTGAAACAGGAAGTAGCGACTGATAACAGTATGACAGTTGCTGTTGAAAAGAATGAGACTGTTGAGCGTATTGACGCTCAAGAGAACGTGGAAACCGATGAGAGCGTGGAGTAAGGGAAAGGAGCAGACTATGGAACTCGAACGTTTGCAAAAATATATTAGTCGTTGCGGTTATGCATCACGACGTAAAGCGGAAGAACTGATTGTAGCCGGTAAAGTGCAGGTTAACGGTCGTCAGGTCACCGAATTGGGGATTAAAATCAATCCTGCCGTAGACCGTGTTAAAATTGACGGTCAACGCATTGAACCTCAAGAATTGGAATATTATATTTTTAATAAACCGAAAGGGAGCATTACTTCGGTAGGCGACCCGCAGGGACGGGCCACGGTTATGGATTACTTGAAAGATATTAAGAATCGTGTGTATCCGGTAGGGCGTTTGGACTATAATACGGAAGGGCTCTTGTTATTTACTAATGACGGTGCTTTGGCTCAGGCATTAATGCATCCGTCCCAAGGCGTGACTAAGACATATGAAGTTAAATTAAAAGGTCGTGTTCTTGATGAACATTTAGAAGCACTCAGCACAGGTGTAACCTTGGAAGATGGTCCTACTTCGCCGGCTGAAATCGTAGATTACGGTTTTGATGTCAAGACAAATACAACCCTTGTGGAAGTTACGATTCATGAAGGTCGTAATCGTCAGGTACGCCGTATGTTTGAGCATTTTAAATACAGTGTTTATAACTTGAAACGCATTGCCTACGGCGGACTTACTTTAACAGGTTTAAAACGCGGTGCCTACCGTAAACTTACGGGCGAAGAGCTTCGCCAGTTAAAGGCCCTTTGTAAATTGCCGTTCGGTAAAACTTCATCGGATGGTACCGGTGGTCGACGAATGCCGGCCAAAGATAATAAAAAACAATTTGGTCGCAATGGTGTGGTACGCGGTGCTAAACGTCGCAGCGGCGGAGGTAGACCATGAAACACATTATCGTAGTAGGTGCCGGCGCAGCCGGCCTTATGGCGGCCACGATTGCAGCTCGTGAAGGGGCAAAAGTAACATTGCTTGAAAAAATGAATATGATCGGCAAAAAAATGGGCATTACCGGTAAAGGTCGTTGCAATATTACCAATGATGCACCTATCAATGATTTTATTGCCAAGACACCGGGCAACGGTAAATTCCTCATGAGTGCTTATCAACAGTTTGATAATCGAGACTTGCTCGATTTATTGCATGATTGGAAGCTGGCAACCAAAGTGGAACGGGGCGGCCGTGTATTTCCCGTATCTGATTCGGCTCTTGAAGTGCGAGATATGTTTATGCGAGTTTTTAAAGGGTACGGCGGGACACTCCATTTAAATGAAGCAGTAAAACGGATTTTAGTTAAGGATAACTGCGTACAAGGCGTTGTTACCGATAAAGAAACCTATTATGGCGATGCCGTTATTTTAGCTACCGGCGGTTTATCGTATCCGCTGACCGGCTCTACCGGTGACGGCTATGCCATGGCCGAAGAGGTGGGCCATACGGTGACGGATTTACGTCCGTCATTGGTACCTTTGGAGACGAAAGAAGCATGGGTTAAAGATTTAATGGGCCTCAGTCTGCGCAATGTAGAATTATCCGTCGTTGCTAAGGACAAAGTACAGGCTAAGCAATTCGGCGAAATGATGTTTACTCATTTTGGTATTACCGGTCCGATTGTACTCTCTTTGAGCCATACGGTAGGCAAACTGATGAAGAAAAAGAATATGGGTGCCATACAATTGGAGATTAACTTAAAACAGGCATTGACGATGGAACAACTGGATCAGCGGATTCAAAGGGATTTTGTTACATATTCTAAAAAACAATTGGCAAATGGGTTAAAAGACCTCTTACCACAACGTCTGATTCCTGTTATTATAGAGTTGGCGAAACTTGAACCGGATAAATTTATTAATCAAGTCAGTCGTGAAGAACGTCAGCGGTTAGTACATGTGTTACAGCATATGCCGCTTACATTTAAACAAATGCGTCCCATTGCGGAGGCGATTGTAACGGCCGGGGGGATTTCGGTTAAAGAGTTTGTACCAAAAACAATGGAGTCAAAGGTTATTAAAGGACTTTATGGAGCCGGTGAAGTATTGGATATCGATGCATTTACCGGAGGGTATAATCTGCAAGCAGCTTTTGCAACCGGTTATGTAGCGGCACGTCATGCCGTACTCGGTGATGAAGCTGAGCAGTAATATGGAGAGGAGTTTTTTGATGAGTAAACAGCGTATTGCGGTAGCTGTTGACGGTCCTGCCGGGGCCGGTAAAAGTAGTATTTCTAAGACGGTAGCCAAACAATTGGGCTATTTATATATTGATACGGGTGCAATGTATCGGGCAGTTACCTGGGCTGTTTTGGAGGCGGGTATAAATCCTGCCGATGAAAAGGCCGTTACGGAATTATTATCTAAATTAACATTACGAATGGAACCGACTGCTGATGCATTTAATATATTTGTTAATGGTCAGGATGTGACGGGACTTATTCGCAGTCAGGCTGTAAATGGGGCCGTATCACAGATTGCGGCCATTAAAGCGGTGCGTGAATTTTTAGTAGCTCAACAACGGGCTATGGCCGGTGCAGGGGGTGTTATTTTAGACGGCCGTGATATCGGGTCGGTGGTTTTGCCGAATGCGGAATTAAAAATTTATTTGACCGCATCTGTAGAAGCTCGTGCCAAACGTCGTTGGTTGGAAACGCCGGATAAAGAATCTGTGTCATTGGAAGACATTAAAAAAAGCGTTATGGCTCGCGATGAAATGGATACGAATCGTAAAGAATCACCTCTTGTATGTGTACCTGAAGCGATTGTTATCAATTCTGATAATTTATCTTTTGATGAAACCGCTGCTCGTATGGTACAATTGATTACGGCAACAGAAAAGTAAAGGAGAGCGTATTCATGGATAAATTTTCAGAATGCTTATGGCGCTCGGCTTTTGAAGTCGTATACGGTTGGATCTATAAAGCAGATGTGGTGGGTCGCGAGAATTTCCCGAAAGAAGGACCGGTCATTGTAGCTCCTAATCATAAGAGCAATAATGATCCCTGTATTGTGGGACGTGCTTTACCGAGACATGTAAGTTTTATGGCCAAAGAGGAATTATTTAAAAATCCGATTTCCAACTTCTTTTGCCGTTGGTTGGGTGCGTTTCCGCTAAAGCGTGGCGGCGTTGATAAAATTGCTATTCGTCATGCTATGGGCTTATTGAAGAATAACTTGGTACTCGGAATTTTTCCGGAAGGAACACGTCAAAAGAAAGATAATACTTTGGGCCGTTTTCATGACGGTGTAGCTTCTATGGCGTTAAGAACCGGGGTGCCGGTGGTACCGGTCGCTATCATGGGCTCTTATCAGATGAAGCGCGGACAAGTCGCGGCCGTTATCGGTAAGCCGATTCCCGTAGCAAAAGCAAAACCTACGACCGAAGCAATTGCCGAATTGAATGAAAAAGTCAGAGTGGCATTACAAGGTCTTATGGATGATTATCGGGCAGCCCATCCGGATTTTAAACGATAAGGAGTCAAGCGTGGAAATACGTATTGCAGAAAATTGCGGTTTTTGTTATGGTGTAAAAAGGGCTGTTAATATGGCTCAGAAAACATCAGATCAATTGGAACGGAGTTACACTTTAGGTCCTATCATTCACAATCCGCAAGTGGTTTCCAATTTGGAAGAACACGGCGTGTATGCAGTGGATTCGCTGGAAGAAATTCCAAGTGGCACGGTCATTATTCGTTCCCATGGTGTGGGACCGGCTGTGTATGATGAAGCGACCGATAAAGGACTCAAAGTGGTGGACGCAACATGTCCCCATGTAAAAAAAGCCCAACAAGATGCAAAATCGGTTATTGACTCGGGAATGTCGCTTGTTATTTTGGGCGAAAAAAAGCATCCTGAGGTAATTAGCATTAATTTATGGGCTCAAAATAAAGGCATAGTTATAGAATCTGAAGAAGAAGCTAAAATTCTGCCTTTCGTGGAAAATAGGGGCGTAGTTGTACAAACTACCTTTTCACAATTTAAATTTCAAAGTATAATAGATATATTAGAGGAAAAAACTCGAAATCTAAAGGTTTTCAAAACGATTTGCACAGCTACTCAAGAACGTCAAAATTCGGCGGTAGAACTCGCAAAAACGGTGGACCTTATGATTGTGGTAGGCGGTAAAAACAGCGGCAACACAAACAGATTAGCAGAGGTCTGTCGTGACGTTGGATGTACAACTTACCATATAGAGACCGCTACTGAATTAGAAATGGCTTGGTTTACCAATGTCCAAACGGTAGGGGTTACAGCCGGTGCATCGACACCCGACTGGATAATTAAGGAGGTCATTGACACAATGAATGAATTTGAACAATTGTTAGCTAACGAAGCTGACTGGGCAGAAGACTTTAAGAAAGGCACTGTAGTAGAAGGTACTGTTGTATCCGTAGAAGACGACAAAGCATACGTTTCTTTCGGTTACAAAACAGAAGCAACCTTGAATCGTACTGAAATCGCTTATCCGGCACCTGCCTCTGCTAAAGACGTGCTCAAAGAAGGCGATCAGATTAAAGCCGTTATTATGAACCACATCAAGGAAGACAATCCTATCTACTTGTCCATCACTCGTTTGGCTAAAGACGAAGATTGGCAGTATGTACAGGAAGCTCAGGAAAAAGACGAACCAATCATCTGTAAAGGTGTTGACGCTATTCCTGCAGGTCTTGTTGTAACTGTTAAATCCCTTCGTGGTTTTATTCCACTTTCCCAAGGGGATGTACACTTCGTTAAATCTCTCGATAGCTTAGTGGGTACTGAATTTGAAGCTAAGGTATTGGAAATCGACGAAAAGAAAAACCGTTTGGTTCTTTCCCGTCGTGCTGTATTGGAAGTAGCTCGCCAGGCTAAATTGGAAGAAGCCTTGAAAAACATTAATGTTGGCGATAACTATAAAGGTATTGTTCGCAAAATCATGCCTTATGGTGCTTTCGTTGATATCGGCGGTATTGAAGGTTTACTTCACATTTCCGACATTTCTTGGCACAAAATCAAACGCGTTGAAGACGTATTGTCCGTAGGCCAGGAAATCGAAGTTAAATTGCAATCCTTCGATGCGGAAAGCAATAAACTTTCCTTGTCCTTGAAAGCATTAACTAAGAGCCCATGGGATGTTGCCGAAGAAACTATTAAAGTTGGCGACGTTCTTACCGGTAAAGTTGTTCGTTTGGTAGCTTACGGTGCATTCGTAGCTGTTAACGATGACATCCAGGGTTTACTTCACATTTCTCAGATCACTAAACAGCGTAATGCTAAAGTAGAAGACTACTTAACTCGTGGTAAAGAAGTAGAAGTTAAAGTTATTTCTCTTAACAAAGATGAAAAGAAACTTGGCCTTGCTTTGACTGAGTTAATGGAACCTGTTGCAACAGCTGAATAATTGTAACCAATAGCGCGTAGCGCTTATATAAGGAGCTATAGAGGGCCCGGCCCTTTATAGCTCCTTTTGAATTATCTCTTCTTTATGGATTGCTATATATGTGTTACAATATAGTGTGATAATTTATGTAAAAAATTGAGGTGACAATATGGCAAAACCATTAGTAGCAGTGGTAGGGCGTCCTAATGTGGGAAAATCTACATTGTTTAACGCCATAGTTAATAAACGAATTTCCATTGTTGAAGATATTCCGGGCGTAACGCGCGATAGAATTTATTTTGATGCCGAATGGCTTAACCGTGAATTTACCATGATTGATACGGGCGGGATTGAATTTATTACCGCCGACAGCCATGTGATACCTAAAATGATGCGTTTACAGGCACAGCTTGCCATTGAAGAAGCGGATGTTATTTTATTCGTTGTAGACGGTAAACAGGGTATTGTACCGGCCGACGAAGAAGTGGCCAATATTTTACGTGCCAGCGGCAAACCTGTATTATTGGTAGTTAATAAAATTGATAGCGTAAACCAGGAAGCCAATATTTATGAATTTTATAATTTAGGTATCGGTGATCCGATTGGGATTTCAGCTAAAAACTTAATGAATTTGGGCGACTTATTGGATGATGTGGTTAAACATTTCCCTGATTCGGCTCAAGCGGAAGATGAAGAAGATACCATTCACGTGGCTTTAATCGGTCGTCCTAATGTAGGCAAATCATCATTAACGAATGCCTTATTGGGTCAGGATCGTGTTATCGTCAGTGATGTAGCCGGTACGACCCGTGACTCCATCGATACGCATTGGAATCATGACGGTCAGAAATTTGTGCTTATCGATACGGCCGGTATGCGTCGTAAGGCGAAAATTGATGCACCGGTAGAACGTTACAGTATTGTTCGTTCTTTGCGTTCCGTAGATAGAGCCGATATTGTTGTACTTGTATTGGACGGTGTAGACGGCGTTACGGAGCAGGATAAAAAAATTGCCGGTTATGCTCATGAAGCCGGTAAAGGGATTATCATCGTAGTTAACAAATGGGACCTTGTTGAAAAAGATGATAAAACGACCATTCGTTATACGGAAGATATTTACGATGAAATGGGTTTCTTGCGTTATGCACCGATTCTTTTTGCCTCTGCATTGACTAAACAGCGTATTCATCGTTTGGCGGATTTAATTAAATTTGTTTCGGAACAGCAACATATGCGCATTTCTACAAGTGTATTGAATCAAGTATTGTCCGATGCGCAGAATGTCAATCCGGTACCTTCACGCAGCGGGCGTTTACCGAAGATTTATTATATGACGCAGGCATCGGTAAAACCGCCTACATTCATTTTATTCGTTAATGAACCTGAATTAATCCATTTCTCCTATATGCGTTTCTTGGAAAATCGTCTCCGTGAATCCTTCGGTTTTGAAGGTACGCCGATTCGTTTGATTCTCCGTGGCAAGAAGGGAAATGATGACGAATAATGGATACGATGACTATAATAGGATTAGCAATTGTTGCTTATTTATTGGGGTCCATTCCCAGCGGTTTAATTATCGGTAAGTTATTTTTTAATACCGATGTACGCTTATATGGCAGTAAAAATATCGGTGCCACCAACACGTATCGTGTATTGGGCTGGAAAGCGGCATTACCGGTTTTTCTATGTGATGCCGGTAAAGGCATGGCCGGTGTGGCAGTTTTCGCTCCGGAGCCGAATTTGATGCTATTGGGCGGTATTCTGGCTATGGTCGGTCATAACTGGTCTGTTTTCCTTGGCTTTAAAGGGGGGCGCGGCGTAGCTACCGGTCTTGGTGTATTGATATTTTTGGTACCTTTAATTTCGGCTATTTGCTTTGCAACTTGGGCCGTTATCGTGTACTTTACTAAATATGTATCCTTAGGTTCTATCGTGGGCGCCGCATTGGTACCGATTTTGATGATTGTATTCGGTGAACCGTTGTGGTATATCGTATTCGGTACGGTGGCTGCGTTGTTTGTAATATTACGCCATCGTGAAAATATTATGCGTCTTTTGCGCGGCAAAGAGTTAAAAGTAGAGCGGACGGAGCGTGATGATTCGTAATGAAAATCGGAATTATTGGATCCGGCAGTTGGGGCACCGCTTTAGCTTGTAAGAGTGCACAGGCAGGCAATGAAGCTTGGCTTTATTGCCGTCGCGAGGAACAGGCTGAGCGATTGAAAGCGGATCGTGAGAATAAAGAATACTTATCCGGTGTAAGCTTGCCGGACAATTTAAATATCAGCCATGAATTGGCTAAGGCAGCCGGTAAGAGTAATATTATTTTAATTGTGACGCCTTCAATTTATGTGCGTGATACTTTGGTAAACTTAAAACCTTATGTAACAGCTGATACAACCGTAGTTATTTGTTCAAAAGGGATTGAGCGCCAAACCGGTAAGCGGTTGTCGGAGGTGGCCAATGAAGAAATCGGTGGGATTACACAGAAATTGGCCATTTTGTCGGGACCTAATCATGCGGAAGAAATCGGTCGAGATTTGCCGGCAACGACAGTTGTAGCCGCTAAATCGTTGGCTACTGCGGAAGAGGTGCAAAAAGCATTGAGCACCGGTAATTTCCGCGTGTATGTGAATGAAGATATGACGGGCGTTGAGCTGGCGGCTACTACAAAAAATATTATCGCTTTAGCTGCCGGTATTGCGGATGGTATGGCATTAGGTGATAATTGTAAATCAGCTCTTTTGACACGCGGTCTCCATGAGATGACTAAATTCGGCGTAGCCATGGGAGCACGTCGTGAAACTTATGCGGGGCTCGCCGGTATGGGCGATTTGATTGCCACATGTATGAGTCGCCACAGTCGCAATCGGGCGGCCGGTCAAAAACTGGCAGCCGGTGAAACGATGGATTATATTATCAATCATTCCAACATGGTGGTAGAAGGTTTTTTTGCCGTAAAGACAGTCTATGAGATTGCGAAAGCCAAGACCTTGGATCTGCCGATTACCAGTGCTTTATATGAAGTGTTGTACCATCAGAAAGCACCGCAAACAGCGCTTATGGAACTGATGGGACGTAACTTGAAAGATGAAATGTTCTTATAATAATTTTCAAAAGGAATGTACTTTTATTTTGGAACATAATATACTATAATTAAGAGACAAGTGTAGGCTAAAGAGGAATGTATGAGAATTATTGCAGGACGAGCTAAGGGCCATACATTAAAGGCTCCGAAAGGGATGAGTACGAGACCCACACAGGATCGTGTGAGAGAAAGTATTTTTAATGTATTGTCTAATTACGGTCTGATTGAAACGACGGTACTTGATTTGTTTTCCGGTACAGGCGCTTTCGGATTGGAAGCCGTCAGCCGCGGTGCCTCACTGGCTGTTTGCGTTGATAAGAGGACAGCTCGAATTATTAAAGCAAATACCGAGCATTGTCATATGGAAGACGCGGTTGAAGTAATACCAACATCAATAGAAACGGCGGCTAAGCAATTAGCAGGTCGTCAGTTTGATTATATTTTTGCGGATCCGCCATATGAAGTGGATTTGGTAGCTGCCACAATGACGGTTGTCGTCAATCAGCAATTACTAAAAGAAAATGGAATGCTTATTGTGGAGCATCATGAGAACGAACCGCTTGTGTTGCCGGATGGTTGGAGCCTTGTGAGGGAACAACGTTTCGGTTATACAAAGGTATCGTATTGTGTACCCTATGAGCTTGAAAGGAGCTAGTGTATAGTGCGTATAGGCATTTGCCCGGGGAGTTTTGACCCCGTGACAAACGGTCATGTGGATATTTTTGAACGAGCGAGTAAGCTTGTAGACAAATTGATTGTAGCGGTTTTAACAAATCCGAATAAACATAATTTATTCACGCAGGAAGAGCGTGTTGAATTGATAAAAGCCTCTGTGGCTCATATACCGAATGTTGAGGTTGATGATGGTGCCTCCGGTTTATTGATTGATTATGCGAAATCTAAGAATAGCTTTATGATTATTCGCGGTTTACGAGCACTCAGTGATTTTGAATATGAATTCCAACGTGCTTTGTTCTCAAAGTATTTGGATGATGATATTGAGACCGTTTTTATAATGACGAATAATAAGTATTCATTTGTCAGTTCCACGGGAATTCGCGAATTGGCGCGATTCCAAGGTCGTCTTGACGGCTTGGTTCCTGAAACAGTTAAAAAAGCGTTAGAAGCAAAATTTGCGGATCGTAGTGAATAGTTCTAATAGGAGTGGCGAGAATGAAAACAGAAAAACTTTTAGAAGATTTGGAAAATTTGATTGAAACCAGTGGTCGCATTCCTATGACCACCAAACGTGTCATTGAAGAAGAAGAAGTAATGCGTGTGTTGGACGCCATTAACGAATCTTTGCCGTTGGAATTGGAAGAATCCCGCCGAATTATGGCTGAAAAAGATAAAATTTTGGCAGATGCACAGCGTCAGGCTGATACTTTGATTGCGCAAGCTAAAGATTATATTGCAAAATTAACGGAAGAAAGTGAACTTGTTAAACAAGCTCAGACTCAGGCTAACCAGATTATTACTTTGGCTAACCAGTCTTCCGAAGAATTAAAAAACAGTTCTATTCAATATGCCAGCGATGTAATGCGCTATATTGAAAACAATTTGGAAAAAACTTTGGAAAGCTTACGTCAGAATCGTGAAAGTTTGAAACAATCCAATCGAGAATAATTTTAAGGTTCGCATAACCGTATGACAAATAAAGAAGCTCTCAGGAAGCATCCTTGCTATACTTGGTATAGGGGATTTCCTGAGAGCTTTTTTAATTTTATGATATGAGTATTATTAAGACAATAAAAATTGACTAAAAATTAAAATTACAATTCAAAGCTTATTCATACAATTTAGTAGCTTCGTTCAGTACCGGTTCTTTTGGGTCGATGACAGCCGTTTTCTGATTAGTATAAATAACGAAACCTAACGGTGAGGCCGGCGGTTTTTTAATAAATTTAACCGGCGTATAGTCGACGGCCACTTTGGATGATTCACGTGCACGACTGAAATAAGCGGCGTAGCGGGCGGCCAGGGTGAGCATTTCGTCAGTCGGCGTCCCGTTTTCAGGCCGGAGAATAACATGGCTGCCTTGAACCTGTAAGGTATGGAACCACATGTCATCCGGTTTGGCAAAGCGGTGGGTTAAATATTCATTTTGCTGATTGTTGCGGCCGATAAAAATTTCGCCGCCATCGATAGGAAAGCGCATGAAATTATGTTTTGGCGCTTTATAGCTGACGGGCTTTTTAGATTTCTTGAGCAGTCCGGCTTGTTCGCATTCATTATAGATTTCCTGAACCGTTTCTTTATTATCGGCAATTGTAAGGCTGTATAGAACGGACTGAAGATAATCAATACGGCGTCCACTTTGTTCCAATTGATATAAACCGCTTTGTTTGCGATTTTTTAATTTGGTATAGAGTTTGTAATAATTTTGGGCGTTTTCTACAACAGTTAATTCAGGCACGAGAGGAATCGTAATCGGTTCCACCGGATTGACCAGAATATTATCCAAGGTAATGTTCGGTTCGTATTGGGTGTCGCGATAGGCATTAATCATCAATAAATCGCCATAGGCCTTGTATTCATCGGCTTTAGAACTGTCATTCAGCTCTTCTTCGATTTTACTGTGGCGCAGTTCTTCTTTTTTGATAGCTTGCTGTAAGGCACGTTCCAGTTCATGGGTAGTTGTATTAATACAGCCCTGTTTGACAACAGCTACTTCAAGGGGGTTTGAAACGGAATCATAGGCAGCCGTAAGTTCACCGCCCTGCACCAATAAATAGGTGAGCGGGACGGGACTGTAAAACTTTTTATGATTTGAATTTTCGTATTCAAAGAGTTTGGTGCTTTCGTTGATTGCTTGTTTCAAATCATTTAAAGCAGCCGCCAGTTTTTTGATTTGTTCCGGCGAAAGCGTTTCGAAGTCTGTTTTTTCGGTTACTTCAGCTTTAAAGCAAACTTCTTTTAAAAGGGCGGGACCGAAGCCGTTAAAAATGCGGCGGATTGTTTCGGCTACCGTGCCTTGACCGAAATTCCTGAGAAGCTCCTTAATTTCAGTACCGTTAAAATCGAAAAGGCTGCCTCGTTCACTGTTAGGCGGTAATTCATAGGTTAACTTCGGGGCAATGGAGCGCTCTCGGTTCATAAGCGGTGTTACATGAATGAGTGCCTCCAAGATTTGTCCGTCTTGCACAAAAATGCAGTTGGAATATTTACCCATCAGTTCAATGTAAATGCGATTGGAAATGAGCGATCCGTCCAAGGCCAGCTTATCCGCGTTGATGCGCAAGATGCGGTCCCCGTTAAGCTGTTTTACAGCTGTAATACGAGCACCTTCCAAATGTTTACGTAAAAACATGCAGAGTGCAGTCGGTTCTTTCGGTAAATCCGTAATGCCGTGACTGAGATAGCAAGCCGGTAAATTGCCGGCCGTAATAACTAAATCTTTGTTACCTGTATGAGTATTAACTTTTAATACAATCGTTGTTTTATCTATTTGTAAGAGCCGTTGAATTTGACCGGTTACCAACTGATCGGAAAGTTCTCGTGTCAAAACGGCCATCGTTAAACCATCTAAATTCATAAAGTACTCCTTTACTAACATACTTATTATTTTAGTATATCACATTTATGTCCTATTTGAGTGCTTTACCCTATAGGGCTAACATGTTAAAATGTAAACAAATAGAAAATAATCTAAAAATAAGGAAAATTGACGAAAATTAAAGGAAAGGACCTATTTTATTATGAACAGCATGACGGGCTTTGGTCGCGGCATTGCCGCTGATGAGTCGTTACAGATTATGGTAGAAATAAAAAGTGTGAATTCAAGATTTTTGGATTTGCACATCAATCTGCCATCAACATTAAATTTTTTTGAAAACGAATTGCGCCGTCAGATTAAAGCCGTGTTGCAACGAGGTAAAGTAGAAGTCAATATTTCATTGCGAAATACACGTGATCGGGAGAAAGTATTTACCGTAAATGATTCATTGGCATTGCAGATCAGAGAGTTTTTAGTGTCTAACGGTTTTGCTCAGGATATAAAAAAAGTGCCTTTACGTGATATGATGACCGTTTCGTCTGACTGGCTGCTTTTGGAAGATGTACCGTTTGAAGAGGCTAATTTGCAGGCAACGGCTACAAAAGCATTACAGGATGCCTTAGCCGGAGTTGCGGCGATGCGGGCAGCGGAAGGTGAGCATTTACGCCGGGAAATTGAAGGGCGTATTGATATTTTGACGGATGTACTCAGCGAGGTAGACGCCAATAAGACGGCTGCCGTTAAAAAATACGAAACACGATTGCAGCAGCGAATCGAAAATACCTTGGCAAAAACTGATTTGGATATCAACATGGATCGATTTTTGCAGGAAGTAGCCATTATGAGTGACAAAACAGATATTACAGAAGAAATTGTACGTTTTGGCTCACATGTGGTACAATTAAAAGACACACTCAAAGAGAATCAACCGATTGGTCGTAAATTAGATTTCTTGCTACAGGAAATGAATCGTGAAGTTAACACGATGGGATCAAAAGGATCTGATTTAGAAATCACTGACCGCGTTGTAATATTGAAATGTGAATTAGAGAAAATCAGAGAGCAAATTCAAAATATAGAGTAGGTTGTAGAGTAAGGAGTCACTAAGTATGAATACAAAACTTTTAAACATCGGGTTTGGTAATATGGTTTCAGCGAATCGTCTTATTGCGATTATCAGTCCTGAATCGGCTCCTATTAAGCGAATGATTCAAGATGCTCGTGAAAAGAGCGTACTCGTTGATGCTACCTATGGTCGTAAGACTCGTGCCGTTCTTGTAATGGACAGCGGTCAAATCGTTTTATCCGCTATCCAACCGGAAACTGTGGCACATCGTATCGTACAGGCTACACCGTCTGAAACAACGGAAGCGTAGGTGTTATTATGTCGGATAGAGGAATCCTAATAGTCTTATCCGGCCCTTCGGGTGCGGGTAAAGGCACCATTTGTGCGGCGCTTCGTCAGCAGATGCCTAATCTTGTATACTCTGTATCGATGACAACACGTGCGCCCCGCGTTGGTGAAGAAGAAGGGGTCAGCTACTTTTTTAGGGATAAAGAAGAGTTCCAACGTCTTATTAAAGAAGATGCGTTTTTAGAATATGCACAGGTATATGATAACTTTTACGGTACACCGAAACAACATGTAATGGACCTGTTGGCAGAAGGTAAAAGTGTTATTTTGGAAATTGATATTCAAGGTGCCATGCAAGTTAAAGAGCGTTTCAGCGAAGCTGTGTTCATTTATATCGTACCGCCTTCACTTGATATATTATCCAATCGTTTGCGCGACCGCGGTACCGATGCGGCCGATGTAATCGATAAACGCCTCTCAAAGGCCAGCTCGGAATTGGCTTTGGCTCATCGCTATGACTATATTGTAGTGAATGATGTATTGCCTGATGCTGTAGAAAAAGTCGCTTCTATTTTACGGGCGGAAGCTTGTAAAATTAAACGTAATAAAGAAAAAATTCAGTACATTTACAAACAATATGGTGGGAAGAAGGAGTAATTCATTATGATGGTAAAACCTTTACTTAAGGATTTGGAAAAACATGTAGACAGTAAATATACGTTGGTTACATTGGCCGCTAAACGTGCTCGTGAACTTACTGACGGTGACCAAGCTTTAGTGACCGGTCTTGATACTGATAAACCGGTATCAGTGGCACTTCATGAAATTGCGGAAGATAAAATCGGCTTTACTCGCACTAAAGACGGTATTAAATAAATCTTTAATTCCAACAGGGGCAGAGGATGAAAAATAAACACATAATTGTAGGCGTGTCGGGCGGTATCGCAGCTTATAAGGCTGTGGAAGTCGTTAGCCGATTACGCAAATTAGGGGCGGAAGTTAAAGTTGTCATGACGGAAAACGCCACTAAATTTGTATCGCCTATGACATTTGGCGAAATCAGCGGTCATCCGGTGGCCGTTAAAATGTTTGAAGATGTGCATGATTGGAATGTAGAACATATTGCCTTGGCTACTTGGGCTGATGCTTATGTAGTAGCGCCGGTTACAGCGAATGTAATCGGTAAATTGGCGTCCGGCATTGCTGATGATATGTTAACTACGCAGTTAATGGCGACTAAAGCGCCTATCTTTTTATGTCCGGCTATGAATACGAATATGTATGAAAACCCGATAACGCAACGGAATATGAACACTTTGCGCGAATTGGGAATGAATATTTTAGAAGCCGACAGCGGCCATCTTGCTTGCGGCGTAGTCGGTAAAGGTCGTTTGCCGGAACCGGCTAAAATTGTGGAATGGTTGTCTTTCCATATGATGAAAAATGATGTATTGGCCGATAAGACTGTTATCGTAACAGCCGGCGGTACGCAGGAAGCCATCGATCCGGTTCGTTATATCGGTAATCGGTCCAGCGGTAAAATGGGCTATGCCATTGCCGAACAGGTGGCTTTGGCAGGGGCACGTACAATTCTAATATCGGCACCAAGCTCTTTGCCGGTACCGTACGGCGTGGAATTTGTGCCTGTTGACTCGGCTCGTGATATGGAAGAGGCGGTTAACAGTCGCTATGAAAACTGTGATGCCGTGATTATGGCTGCGGCCGTAGCAGATTTCCGTGTTGAAAATATGGCGGACACTAAAATCAAGAAAATGGATAAATTGGAGCTTACACTCGTTAAAAATCCGGATATCTTGAAAGGCCTGGGTGCGAATAAAACTCATCAAAAGCTTATCGGCTTTGCGGCGGAAACACAAAATGTCATTGAATACGGCAAGTCTAAGGTACTTAACAAAAATCTTGATATGCTTGTAGCTAATGATGTAAGCAAACAGAACGCAGGCTTTAATGTGGATACGAATGAAGTTACCTTCATTTATCCGGGCGGTCAAATTGTGCAATTGCCACTTATGACAAAAAGTGATGTCGCTAAGCGAATTATTTTAGCCTTGGCAGAATTGTAATTCCATAGTATAATAAATTAGTGATATAAACTATCACAATTAAATTAATAGTAATTTTTGTCTCATCAAGAGTAGTGGAGGGAAAGGCCCTGTGAAGCTACAGCAACCATTCGTTTGAAAAGGTGCTAAGTCCGACGGTATATGCCGAAAGATGGGGTTTGATTCCTCGTCGCTTGGCTGATGAGGAATTTTTTTATGGAGGTAAAGGGTAAATGGCTGAAAAACATGTATTTTTCACATCTGAATCCGTAACGGAAGGTCATCCTGATAAAATTGCTGACCAAATTTCAGACGCCGTGCTTGATGCGATTATTGTACAAGATCCTACGGCGCATGTTGCGTGTGAAACACTTGTAACCACAGGTCAAGTTCATGTAGTGGGTGAAATTTCCACTAACTGTTATGTAGATATTAATCATATTGTTCGTGAAACTATTCGTGAAATCGGGTACACTCGTGCCAAATACGGTTTTGACTGCGATACTTGCGGTGTTAATGTAGCTATCGACGAACAATCCGCCGATATTGCTATGGGCGTTGACGACGCATTGGAAACTCGTGAAGGTGGCGCTGATAAATTCGATAAAATCGGTGCCGGTGACCAAGGTATGATGTTCGGTTACGCAACTAACGAAACTGAAGAATTCATGCCTATGCCAATTGCTTTGGCTCATCGTTTGTCTCGCCAATTAACTAAAGTTCGTAAAGACGGCACTTTACCTTACCTTCGTCCGGACGGTAAAACTCAGGTTACTGTTGAATATGTTGACGGCGTGCCTAAACGTATTGAAACAATCGTTATCTCCACACAACACGGTCCTGAAGTATCCCGTAAACAAATCGAAGCAGACCTTAAAGAATTGGTTATTAAACCGGTATTGCCTGAAGGTTTTGTTGATGAAAACACTAAATTCTTCATCAACCCGACCGGTCGTTTCGTAATCGGCGGTCCTCAAGGTGACGCAGGTTTAACAGGTCGTAAGATCATCGTTGATACTTATGGCGGTATGGCTCGTCATGGGGGCGGTGCATTCTCCGGTAAGGATCCTACAAAAGTTGACCGCAGTGCGGCTTATGCAGCTCGTTATGTAGCTAAAAATATTGTAGCAGCCGGTCTTGCCGATAAATGTGAAATTCAGATTGCTTATGCTATCGGCGTAGCTAAACCTGTTTCCATCATGGTAGAAACTTTCGGTACCGGTAAAATCTCCGAACAGCAAATCGGCGAACTCGTTAAGAAACATTTCGACCTTCGTCCGGCCGGCATTATCGAAATGCTTGACCTTCTCCGCCCAATCTATCATCAGACAGCGGCTTACGGTCATTTCGGTCGTACCGATGTTGATTTGCCTTGGGAACACACTGACAAAGCTGATGTTCTTCGCAAAGAAGCCGGTTTATAATTAAATAATTTGAAGTTTAACAGACTGTAATTAAATAGCTTGAGTTTAAACAACTGAAATTAAATGTTTTAAATTTAATTTCAGAACGTATAGAGCAGAGACTATATCTTTGATATAGTCTCTGTTTTTTTATTGAGTAAAGAATTTTATAGGGGCGTAGCTGTCATTCTTATTCAATTTGTTAAATATTACGTATTTGACAGATGGATGATTGACCGTTATAGCAATATTTGTAGTATAATTAAATGAGAGAATTTCAAATATATCAATATAAATATATTTGAATATAAAATTTGTTTATCATTTATCGGCAGTCATAACACACTGATAGCGTATGTAATTTTTTATATGTGAATTTTGGTAATTCTAAAGGAGGATTTCTATGAAAAATGCATATGATATTATCAATGACCCTTTTTTGAATAAAGGGACGGCATTCAGTGCTGAAGAACGAGAACTTTTTAAATTGAAAGGTATGATTCCCGATAAGATTCAAACCATTGAAGAACAAGCACAGCAAGCCTATAAAGCTATGTCCGTTAAAACGACAGATGTAGATAAGCGTCACTTCCTTATGAAATTATTCAGCCATAATCGTACCTTGTTCTACTATTTGTTCAGCCAACATATTGAAGAGTTTATGCCAATTGTGTATGACCCATGTATTGCCGATACGATTCGCAATTACAGCGAATACTATACGACACCACAAAACTCTGCCTTCTTATCTATTGATAATCCTGAAAACATAGAAGATGCTTTGAAGAATGCCGCCTATGGTCGTGATATTAATTTAATCGTTGTTACCGATGCGGAAGCTATTTTGGGTATCGGTGACTAGGGCCTTAACGGCGTTGCCATTTCCATCGGTAAATTGATGGTGTATACAGCCGCGGCCGGGCTGGATCCTCAGCGTGTATTGCCGGTAGTGCTCGATGTGGGCACCAATCGTCAGGAATTATTGGACGATCCTTTATATTTAGGCAATAAACATAAACGTGTTGCCGGTGAAGAATACTATAAATTTGTAGATCAGTTTGTACAAACGGTTGAAAAATTATTCCCTAATTTATACCTTCATTTTGAAGACTTCGGTCGTGATAATGCCGCCAATATTTTAAATGCGTATAAAGACAAATACCCTGTTTTCAATGACGATATTGAAGGTACCGGTATTATTTCCTTAGCCGGTATCTTGGGTGGTTTAAAAATTTCCGGGGAAAAATTAAAAGACCAAGTGTATATGTGCTTTGGTGCCGGTACAGCCGGTTGCGGTATTGCTAATCGCGTATTGCAAGAATATGTGGATCAAGGTGTACCTCGTGAAGAAGCTATCAAAAAATTCTACTTGGTGGATAAGCAGGGCCTTTTATTCGATGATATGGATGATTTAACACCGGAACAAAAACCGTTTGCCCGTAAACGCAGCGAATTGGAAACTAATGAGTATGTTAAAGCTTCCTTAGGTGGTGATACGAAGAAGTTAACTACTCTTGAAGAATGTGTTAAAGCGATTCATCCGACTATTTTAGTGGGTACGTCTACTAAGAGCGGTGCATTTAGTGAAGTTGTTGTCAAAGAAATGGCAGCACATACGGCTCGTCCTATTATATTCCCATTAAGTAATCCGACAGAACTTGCGGAAGCAACGGCAGAACAGCTTATTACTTGGACTGATGGGAAAGCTTTGGTAGCGACGGGAATTCCGGCTCAACCGGTTACTTATAAGGGAGTTACCTATGACATCGGTCAGGCTAATAACGCTTTGATTTATCCGGGGCTTGGACTTGGTGACATTGCAGCCGGTGCTAAGCTATTGACCGACCAAATGATTTCGAAAGCGGCTCATTCGTTAGGTGGGATTATTGATGTTGCAAAACCGGGTGCGGCCACAATTCCACCGGTTTCCAAATTAACCGAATTTTCTGAAACAATTGCTATTGCCGTGGCTAATGAAGCTGTGGATCAGAAGTTGGCGAAAATTTCTAAAGAAGAAGTACCTAGTGCAGTGAAATCCATTAAATGGGTTCCTGAGTATAAAGATTTAACTAAATAAGTTGATTTTGCAGTAAGGAATGATGATTAAATTCCCTCCGCGAGCTTTTAGCGTATGTCATAGTTCGAGGAGGGAATATTTTTTCGCGGTCTATGCTAAAAATACACATTATTTATGAGTTAATGAAGGAGTCCTTTATTTAAAAATATCGAAAAAAATGGTATAATAAAAAACACTGCAAAGGAGGGATAGTATGCGTGTAGCAGAGGTTATTATTAATCGTCCGACTAAAAAAATGAATAGTCCGTTCAGCTATGCCGTACCGGAACATTTGGGAACAATTGAACCGGGCACACGTGTGGCTGTCCCTTTGGGGCGTACTCGTGAAGAAGGCATTTTGGTAGGCTATCGTGAACTTGAAGAAGTACCGACATATCAACTTAAACCGATACAGGCGGTTCTCGATAAGAAACCGTGGTTTACACCGGAAATGCTGGCGACGGCTAAGCGCCTCAGTGAATATTATTTGTGCTCTTTGTCGGAAGCACTCAGTTTATTTACTATTGATAAAAAACAGTTAAAGAGTTATGAACGACCTAAAGAACAATGGCTGTCGGCGGAACCGTGGTTTAATCCGGAACATATTCCGCCAAAACGCAAACGCCAGCGTGAATTGGGATTTTATTTACAAGAATTGGGAACCGCTTCAGTTCACAGTTTGCAAAAAGACGGTTTTGCCTTACCGGTAATCAAACAGGTTATGACCTATGAAGGTATAACGGTGGAAGAACGCTACAGCAAGACCAAGACAAAGTTTGATGCTTATCAGGTTAAAGATTTGCCTTTGACCGAAGAACAGACAATCTGTTATGAACCAATTCGGGAAGCTGTTAATAATAACGTGGCGCAAACATTTTTGCTTCATGGGGTTACGGGTAGCGGTAAGACACAAGTCTATATGAAGGTAGCCAAAGATTGTTTGGCCAAAGATCGTATAACCATTGTGTTGGTTCCTGAAATTATGCTGACCAATCAGATTGTTATGCGTTTCGTGGAAGCATTCGGTGATGAAGTGGTGGTATTTCACAGTAAACTTACCATCAGTGAACGGTATAATAATTGGGAACGCTTGCGACGTAAGGACAGCCATATTATAATCGGTGCCCGTTCTGCTGTATTTGCACCGACCGATGACATCGGGTTAATCATTGTCGACGAAGAACATGATACTTCCTATAAACAGGAAGATATGGTGCGTTACCATGCCCGTAAGGTGGCGCAGTGGCGCTCTCATGCCAATCATTGTCCGCTGATTTTAGGTTCGGCAACGCCATCGATTGAATCGTACTACCTGGCAAAACAAGGGCAATATACCTTGTTGGAGTTAAAACATCGAATTTTTCATCAACCTTTGCCCAAGGTACAGATCATCGACATGAAAGAAGAGATGATATACGGCAATTACTCGGTGTTTTCAGGCGCTATGATCCATTTGATTCGGCAGACTTTGGCTAATAAAGAGCAAATGATTATGCTCCTCAATCGGCGCGGTTTCAGTACCTTTGTTATGTGTCGTGATTGTGGCGAGCCTGTTAAATGCCCGCATTGTGATATTGCCATGGTGTATCATCGGGAAGGTGAAGCACTTCGTTGTCATTATTGTGAGCATCATGAACCGGTGCCTAAGGTGTGTCCTAAATGCGGCAGTCTTAAGATTAAATTTTTCGGTTCTGGCACGCAGAAGGTAGAAGAAGAATTACAACGTAACTTTCCGAAGGCACGTATTGCCCGGCTTGATCAAGATATGACGGCCAAAAAAGGCAATGGTGAACAGATTCTTAATGATTTCGGTGCCGGCCGTTATGATATCTTACTGGGTACTCAAATGGTGGCTAAGGGTCATGATTTTAAAGGGGTTACGGCTGTCGGTGTTTTAACCGCTGATTCGGTACTTAATATTCCTTTATACAGTGCGTCGGAACGCACTTTCGATTTATTGACGCAGGTGGCGGGGCGAGCCGGTCGCAGCACCGGTAAAGGTCAGGTAGTAATTCAGACCTATAATCCGTTACATTATGCTATAATAAAGAGTAAGGCTCATGATTATGTGGGCTTTTACGAAGAAGAAATAAAAGCTCGTGAGCTGTTGAGGTATCCACCCCTTGGCTCAATGATGCATTTTCGCATTCAACATAAGGATGAGGCAAAGGCCATGGCCATTGCCGAGCGCATTGTTGAAGCACTTGAACCGTATGCTGTACCGGGGGAACTTGATGTAATGGGACCTTATCAAGAAGGGATTAAGAAGGTTCGCGATTTATATCGAGTAGCGATTATGGTACGGGGGGATAATTTAGAGGCAATTAAACAGTTTATATATACATCGTGGATCTTTACACAAGAGGGACTGCAGATTGATGTGGATCCCGTATAAATAGGAGGCAATATGGCAGTATTGGAAATCGTTAAGGCAGGTCATCCTGTGTTGAAACAGGTTGCTCAACCTGTAGAATTTGTTAATAAAAAGATGCGTCAATTGTTGGACGATATGGCGGAAACTATGCGCGTATCCGACGGTGTCGGTTTGGCGGCACCACAGGTTAACGTATCGCAGCGTATTATCGTAGTAGATGACGGTACGGGTTTACAGGAATTCATCAATCCGGTAATTGTTAAAGCAGATGGTGAACAAATCGGTTTGGAAGGTTGTTTGAGCGTACCGGGTTATTATGGCGATGTAAAACGTTATCAGGACATCGAAGTTCATTATATTGATCGTCACAATAAGAAGAAAAAATTGAAAGCCGAAGGTTTCTTGGCACGTATTATTCAACATGAAATCGATCATTTGGACGGTATTTTATTTATTGAAAAAGTTGAGGCAGCATATCGTGTAAAAGATGAAAATGCCGAGGCTATGGAGGAAGCGGCAGCCGATGTGAATAAAACTGTCGGTGAAGCAGCACAAGCGTAGGAGGTTTTCATGAATTCATTACGAGTTGTATTTATGGGGACACCTGATTTTGCCGTACCTACGTTAGAGGCTTTGATTAAGGGCCCTCATGAAGTAGTGGGTGTCTTTTGTCAGCCTGATAAACAAAAAGGACGCGGTAAGAAGGTACAAATGCCACCGGTTAAGGAGTGTGCTTTAGCAGCAGAACTTACTGTATATCAGCCGGAAACGTTACGTGATGAGGCGACGGAAACGCTTCTTCGTTCGTTGGCTCCGGATGTAATTATTGTAGTGGCTTACGGTAAGATTTTACCGCCTTGGCTCATTCGTTTGCCGAAATACGGCTGTATTAATGTACATGCCTCATTGTTGCCTAAATATCGCGGGGCGGCGCCGATTCATTGGGCCATATTAAACGGTGATACCCATACGGGGGTGACTATCATGCAAATGGATGACGGTCTTGATACGGGTGATATTTTGGATGTAGTAAAAACCGACATTAAAGACGGCGAAACGACAGGTGAATTATTTGATCGTTTAGCTGTCATGGGCGGTGAAGTGATCAATGAAATTTTGGCTAAAGCAGAAGCCGGTGAATTACAGCCGGTAGCGCAAGATGATGACAAAGCTTCGCATACTACGAAAATCACTAAAGAAATGGGCGCTATTGATTGGCAAAACAGCGCTGTTAATTTGGTCAATCAGATTCGAGGTCTCAATCCGGCACCCGGTTGCTTTACGTTTTTAGACGGCAAGCGTCTTAAAATTTGGCAGGCAAAGGCTTTGAACGAAGCTGACATGAAGGGGGAAAACTTGTCGTTAAATACGGCGGCAGGTACAATTTTAGCGGTAGGCGAACAAGATTTTACGGTTGCTACCGGTGAGGGAGCATTACGAGTTTTTGAAGTTCAGCCGGATAATAAGAAACGCATGACGGCTGGCGATTTTTGTCGTGGTCACCAAGTAAAGGCAGGACTCATTTTCAATGCGTAATCAAGAACAAAATGAACATCCCGTATTGGGACGTTACCCTTTATATTTTAAATTGACCTTTGCTGTGTTTGCCGCTATTACGCTCATTTGGGCTGCTCTGGCCTATTTATTATGGCCCGGCTTACACCGCTTGGGATTGCCCATTGCATATGGTGTGGAAGTACTTCTCGGTATTTTCCCGTTACTTTGCTGGATTATGTGGGGCAGTATGCTCTTGGCATCAACCAATCACTGGCGGATTCATCCTATTTGGCTCCGCATCAGTAATCGTTGGTTATATGCTTTTTTTCCGTTGGTAATATTGGCGGGCAAAACAGTAGGGGCCTCCAAGGATAAGGTCAGTCAATCTTTGATTGATTTAATCAATCATTTGGTAGAATTAAATCTCTATAAAGTACCGGCCGATCGTTTGCTTTTGCTCACACCGCATTGTTTGCAAAAGAGCGACTGTGTTCATAAAGTGACTACCGATGTACACAACTGCAAGCGTTGCGGTCGTTGTCAGGTAGGTACTTTATTGGATATTGCAGATACCTACGGTTGTAAATTTGTGGTAGTAACGGGCGGTACACTGGCTCGTTTGATGATAAAAAATATTCGACCGAAAGCCATTGTCGCCATTGCGTGTGAACGAGATTTGGTGAGCGGTATGAATGATGTATTTCCGATTCCCGTAGTCGGCGTGCTCAATGAACGCCCTTGCGGTCCATGTTGCAATACACGGGTTGATACGGATCGGATTAAAGAAGTTATGGAGAAATTAATCAATGGATAAAGGAACAGCACAAGTTAATATTCGCCGTCTGGCGGTGCAAGCTTTATTGCAGATTAATCGTGACGGCGCTTATGCCAATATCGTGTTGCAACAGATGCTGACTGAGCATAAGTTAAGCGATATTGATCGCCGTTTTTTCACGGAACTTGTATACGGTGTTGTACGACGCCGCAATTATTTGGATGCTATCATTGCGGCTTTGGCAAAACGGCCGCTTCGTAAGTTATCGTCTATTGTTGTAGAAATATTACGTTTAGGGCTGTATCAGCTTATTTATATGGATAAGGTGCCGGACAGTGCGGCGGTTAATGAAAGTGTAAAATTGGCTAAAAAAATGGCTCGCGGCTTGGATGGTTTTGTAAATGGTGTGCTTCGCAACTTTTTGCGGAATCGTGACAGCTACAGCATTGATGAACTGGCTAAGAATGAAGTGGAACGACTGGCCTATATTTATAATCAGCCGGTTTGGTTGTTGGATCTTTGGCTTAAAACATACGGCGAGACCGAGACAATCGGACTTTGTACGTGGTTTAATGAACGGCCTCGTTTGACGGCTCGTATCAATACATTAAAAACTTCGGTTGCCGACGGTATGTCGGCTCTTGAAAAAGCCGGCTGGCTAGCGGAAGCTACCGGTAAATTGCCGGAAGCCGTACACATTACCCATCATACGGGTTCGCTCGAAAGTGCACCAATCGTTAAAGCTGGTTTGATTACCTTTACCGATGAAGCATCTATGGCGGTGGCTTATGTGGTGGATCCCAAACCGGGCGAGAAAGTGCTCGACTGCTGTGCCGCACCTGGCGGTAAAACTATGCATTTAGCGGCTCGCATGAATAATGAAGGCCAGATAGTGGCTGATGATATTCATGAGCATAAATTGGGCCTTATGGAAGCTAATGCAAAACGCTTAGGGGTGACGATTGCGGATTTTAATCTGCAGGATGCTACCAAATTGCCGCAAACGTGGTACAATCAATTTGACAAGGTATTAGTTGATGCCCCTTGTTCGGGACTCGGCATTTTACAACGCAAGCTTGATATGCGTTGGCATAAAACGCCGGAGTCTTTGACCGAATTGCCAAAGTTGCAGCAACAGATTATTGAAACTGCCGCTAAGACGGTTAAACCCGGCGGTGTATTGGTATATTCTACCTGCACTATTAATCGGGCTGAAAATGAAGGTGTTGTTGAAGCATTTTTGAAAGCGAATGACAACTTTGAATTGGAGGATGCTTCTTCCTTTTTGCCGTTTGAAACGGAAGGCCCTATGGTTACTTTATGGCCCCATCGTGATGAGATGGACGGGTTTTTCATTGCCCGTTTGCGCAAAGCTTTATAAAAAATTTACTTGAAATTTATAGATTTTAAAAGGACTTTATAGGGAATATAGCTAATATATATATGATACGGGTTTATTTCGTATTTTATATTGGTAACTCTATAGACTTCGACTCATTTTGTTGAAACTTCAAAATTATTGATTTCATCGAATAAGGATAAAACTATGATAGAATTATTAGGTAAGAACCTGACCGAACTGCAGGCTGTTATTACGGAGGCAAAATTTCCTCGTTTTAGAGCCAAGCAAATAATGGATTATATATATAAGCGCTACATATTTGACTTTGATGCCATGCAACAATTGCCCGGTGATTTGCGCGAGTGGTTAAAAGCCAATTGCGTTATCTCCGTTCCTAAAGTAATTACAGAGAAAACGGCACCGGACGGCTTAACTAAGAAACTGTTATTGGAAATGGCTGACGGCAATCGTGTAGAAACAGTACTTATGAAGCAGCAGTACGGCAATTCCGTATGCGTGTCCTCGCAAGTAGGCTGTGCCATGGGCTGTATTTTCTGTGCTTCTACGACCGATGGTTTATATCGCAATTTGGAAACTCATGAAATTGTGGCTCAAGTGTTATTATTCGGTGCTCTTTTAAAAGAACGTATCCATTCAATTGTGGTTATGGGTGCCGGCGAACCGCTTCAGAATTATACGAACACAATTAATGCATTACGTTTGTTACATGAAAAAGAAGCGTTTGATATCGGTTATCGCCGTATGACGTTATCTACTTGCGGTGTAGTTGAAAATATTTATCTCTTGGCTGATGAAGGAATTCCGATTACCTTGGCCTTGAGTTTACATGCACCGAATGATACGATTCGACGTGAAATTATGCCGATTGGCGCACATTATGCTTTGGCTGATGTATTGGCGGCGGTCAAAACCTATTATGAAAAAACAGATCGTCGTGTAACATTTGAATATATTTTGATTGACGGTGTTAATTCATCGATTGATAATGCTCATGAATTGGGAGCTTTGGTTAAATCGTTCCCGAATTGTAATGTCAATTTAATTCCTGTTAACGGTAATGAACATATTAAGTTATTTAAACCTTCCCGTCGTCAGACGGAAGCGTTTAGAAACATCGTCGCATCGTACGGAGTATCCGTAACGGTGCGCAAAGAGATGGGCGATGCTATTCAAGCCGCTTGCGGCCAGTTGAAAATCCAACAGGCTAAAAAAGAAGCGGAGTAATAGGCATCACATGCAAAGGAGGCCCTATGAAGAGTATAGGCATGAGTAAAATCGGTTTGGTGCGACAACGCAACGAAGATCGGTTTTATATTGGAGATTCCTTTTGTATTGTCACTGACGGTATGGGTGGCTACAAAGGCGGCGAAATTGCCAGTACCATGGTAGTTGATACGCTGGCTGCCGATATGCAGCGTTGGCAAGATGTATCGGCTGATGCATTGCGCCAAGCTGTAGCAAAAGCAAATATGGCTGTCTATGATTGGGTGAAAACAACACCCGCTCTGGAAGGCATGGGGACGACCGCTGTTGTCGCATATGTGACAGGTTCCGATTTATATTGGGCCAATGTAGGGGATAGCCGTCTATATGTTTTTCACGAGGATCGACTGACTCAAATCAGTACAGACCATTCCATGGTTCAAGCTTTATATGAAGCCGGTGAATTAAAAGCGGATGATATGTTACAGCATCCGCAACGCAATGTATTGACCCGTGCCGTCGGTGTGGGTCCCGTTGTCGATATTGATGCCGGTGTATATAAAGTAATGCCGGGTGACAGAATACTACTGTGTTCTGACGGTCTCACCGGTTATATTGAGCAAGCTGTCATCGAAGAGGCCTTTCGTAAGGAAGCGAAAGACGAACGCTTGATTGAAGATTTGATGACCTTGGTTTACGATCAAGGAGCTCGCGATAATGTAACCATAGTTATTGGTACCATTGACTAGGAAAGAGGTGAGATCATGAAAGAAACGGCAACTAAGTTACAAGGATTAATTCTTGATAATCGCTATAAAATTATATCCAAAATCGGTGTCGGCGGTATGGCTGATGTTTTCAAAGGTGAAGACACTCTATTAGGCCGACCGGTGGCGGTAAAAATATTACATTCCAATTTTGCCGGAGATGACGATTTTGTGGCACGTTTTAAACGTGAGGCACAAGCGGCCGGTAAATTGAGTCATCCAAACATTGTCAGTATGTACGATGTAGGTTTTGACCAAGGCTATCACTATATTGTGATGGAGTACATCGAAGGGGAAACCTTAAAAGAATATATTACGCGTCATGAACGCTTATCTATTGATAATGCGGTAAAATTTACTATCGCTATTGCCGAAGGTCTTGAACACGCCCATGCCATGGGAATCGTGCATTGTGATATTAAACCGCATAATGTGCTCATTACCAAACAAGGACGCATTAAAGTGACCGACTTTGGTATCGCTCGTGCTATGAATGCGGGTACCACCATGATGTATACGAATTCGATTATGGGCTCCGCTCACTATTTATCGCCGGAACAGGCCAGCGGTAAACCGGTTAACGGCAGTACCGATATTTATTCGTTAGGAGCGGTTCTCTATGAAATGCTCACCGGTCGTGTACCGTATGAAGGGGAAACACCAATCAGTGTAGCATTGAAACATGTTCGTGAACGTTTGATTCCGCCGACGCGTTATAATCCGAGTATTCCGACTTTATTGGAAGCGGCTGTAATTAAAGCACTCGCGAAACGACCGGAAGACCGCTTCAGCAATATTACGGAAATGATTGCGGCGCTGCGTATGTCGCAAGGTTTTGTCAACAGCAACAGCGGTCGTCGGGCTCCGCATGATTTCGGTACCCAGGTAATGACACCGGTACCGGAAACATCATATGGTGAACCTGATGAAGAGGACGAAGTATATTACGGTGGGGAAACCCAGCCGGAAGGTTGGATGGCTAAACTCAGCCGTTTACCGCAAAAATATATTTTGTTAGGTGCTTTTATCGTTTTCTTATTGGCTTTCGTGTGGGCCTTCTTGAGCTTCGGTAATTTCTGGAGTAATGCAACCGTAGATGTACCGAATGTCGTGGGCAAACAGGTAATCGTGGCTAAGCATATTTTGGAAGATAATCATCTCCGTGTTTCTGTAAGTGAAGTATCCAATCCGGACGTGCCAGCAGGCCAAGTTATTTCACAGAGTCCCGAAGCCAATGAACAGGTTAAGGAACAACGAACCGTTCATTTGGTGGTAAGTAAAGGTGTGGGCGACATTACCATGCCGGACATTACAGGTATGACGCTCGATCAGGCTCGTACAAGACTTAAGAGTTTAGGCTTGGTTATCGGTAAGATAACAACAGCATCCGATGACAGTAAAGAAGATGGTGTTATTTTGATGCAATCACCTCCGGGCGATTCCAAAGTAACTAAGGGTGCCACCGTTGATGTAACGGTAAACCGTGTGAAGAGTAAGAAAGTGGAATTACCTAATTTGGTAGGTATGACCGTTAAAGACGCGAAAGACGCATTGACTTCGCTCGGTCTTAATGTAGGGGCTATCAGCGGTGCCGGTGACGATACGGCTGTTATTACTCAACAAAGTCCTGAAGCAGGCAGTTCTCTTGATGCCAATACATCGGTTGCGTTGACGGCGGAAGCTAAGAAAACAACACCGGCTTCCAATAACTCCGGTAACAATGTAACTAAAGGTACAGTTGATATTACGGTGCCGTCAGGTAAAGCTAACCAGGCGGTTCGAATTGTTGTCAGTGATGACAGCGGATCCCGTACGGTATTTGACGGTACTGCACAGCCGGGTGAACGTATTGTTAAAGATGTATCAGGTACGGGCCGAGTACAGATTCAAGTATATTTAAACGGTGCATTAGTACAAGATCAAACATTATAGGAGGAATATGAAAACAGGCATTGTAATAAAAAATATGAATGGTTATTTTTACGTACAAGATGAACATGGTGAGATTCACGAATGTAAGGTGCGCGGTCGTTTAAAACAGGGGCGCTATTCTTTGCTGGTGGGCGATCGCGTAAGTTTTGACCCGGCCGGAACAATTGAAGCCATTATGACGCGCCATAATCAGCTGAAACGACCTCATGTGGCGAATCTTGATCAGGTTATTTTGGTAGTAGCGGCTCATGAGCCGGATATTAACGAATTATTGCTTAATAAATTAATCATTATGATTGAACATGCCGATATTCCTTTAGTACTTTGTATTAATAAATGTGACCTTCGTGATGAGAACATCGCTTCATTGGCAGAGATATATCGCCAAATCGGCTATACGGTCATTGAAACATCGACTCGAACCGGTGAGGGGCTCGACATACTGCGAGAACAACTGCATCATAAGGTCAGTGCCTTTGCCGGTCCGTCCGGTGTAGGTAAAAGCAGTCTTTTAAATGCGATTGAACCGTCCTTCGCTTTTCAAACCGGTGAGGTAAGTGATAAAATAAAAAGAGGACGTCATACCACACGACATGCATCGCTGTACAGTTTGGATGATGACTCCTTTATTATGGATACACCCGGATTTAGTGCCATTGATTTCAGTGAGATTTCCGAGGAACGATTGCCATCGCTTTATCCGGAATTTTTAGCGGCTGAATCAGGTTGTAAGTTCAGTCCCTGCTATCATGAGCATGAACCTGTATGCGGCGTTAAGGATGCCGTAGCAGATGGTCGGATAAGGACGGGGCGCTATGAATCGTATTTAGTCATTCGCGAAGAAATTCGCAGTCAAAGGAAATGGTGAAATTATGGTAAAGATTGCCCCTTCTATGTTGTCCGCAGATTTTGCGCGCTTGCAGGAAGAAATTAAAAGTATTGAATTAAATGGTGGCGATTTATTACATATCGATATTATGGACGGTCATTTTGTGCCTAATCTTACTTTTGGTGCGCCGGTAATTAAAGCGTTGCGCAAACATACCGTTTTGCCGTTTGATGTGCATTTAATGGTAACGAATCCGGAAGATTATGTAAAAACATTCGCCGATATCGGTACAGAATATTTTACGTTTCATGCAGAAGCGACACCGCACATGCATCGCTTGGTGCAAGAAATCAAAGCCAATGGCATGAAGGCCGGTATTTCGTTGAATCCGTCTACACCGGTAGCTATGCTTGAGGATATTGCTGCTGATTTGGATATGATTCTAATTATGAGTGTTAATCCGGGCTTTGGCGGTCAATCTTTCATTCCTCATTCCATTCGCAAGGTAAAAAAAGCGAAAGCTTTACTTGCTTATTATGAAAATACAAAGGCTGTCGTGGAAGTTGACGGCGGTGTAAACTTAGAAACGGCTCCACTCGTGCGTGAAGCGGGCGCTGATATTTTAGTGGCCGGTTCAGCTGTATTTGGTGCGAATGATCGCAGCGAAATGATTCGCTCTTTGCGAGGTTAATTGTAAAGCTCCTGCTTGTCAGGAGCTTTTTCTTTGAAATTAGTGAAGAGAAAACATTGCTATAGAAATAAAACTCATTTATAGTCTTGTTTGAGCGAGGATATAACAAAGCATGAAATTGGGAACAGATATTATTGAAATAGAACGAATCGAGACAGCTGTAGCAAAAAAGGCATTTGCCAAACGTGTCTTTACAACTCACGAGCTTTCCTATGCGATAAGTCGGGGAAAACAAAGAGCGGCTTCGCTGGCCGGTATATATGCGGCTAAAGAGGCCTTTGTAAAGGCTTTGGGAATCGGCTTTCGCCAAGGAACATTCCAGGATATTGAGGTTTGTCGCGATGATTTGGGAGCTCCCTTTATACGTTTAAGCGGTGTTTTCAACGATATATTTCGTAAGGGAGGCTTTACAACGATTGAAGTATCAATCAGTCATTGCCGCCTTTATGCGGTTGCTACCGTAATTTTAGCATAGTATAGTATCACTTAATTGTGGTGGCAGATAGTGTTTTAACCCGTTTATAGTAAGCGGTGTTATAGACTGTCGGTTATATAACAGACCGGCAAACTTTTATTTTATGTAGAAAGGAGCTACTATGCGTATCTTAGCGAAGGATGAAGCTAAATTCATCGATCAATGGGCAGTTGAAAAAGGCGGTTTGCCATTAGCGGTTTTGATGGAAAATGCCGGACGCGGTGTGGCAGAAGCCATCGTGGAAGCCTTTGAAGAATTGGATGAGCCTTTGGAGATTGTCATTGTTGCCGGCAAAGGCAATAATGGCGCCGACGGATTGGTGGCCGCTCGTCATTTAGAAGAATGGGGCCATGAAGTTCGTATTGTCATCCCTGATGAGGGTGAAGGTTCTGAACTCTTTGAAGAGCAAATGGCTGCTATTGAAGCTTTGGAAATCCCTGTTTTGACAATTGATGACGGTGATGTTTTTGAAGCAGCTGACGTTATTGTCGACGGCTTGCTAGGTACCGGATTAACCGGCGAATTATGTGATTCCGTTATGGAAATTTTGGATCGTATAGATGCTCATGTGGAAACGTATCCTGATACGTTAATGGTAGCCATTGATGTACCTTCCGGTATGAACAGCAATACCGGTGAGGTAGCCAACGGGACTGTGGCTATGGATATTACGGTAACTTTTGGGGCTCCGAAAATCGGCATGTTATTATACCCGGCTTGCGCTTATTGTGGGAAAATTGCTGTAAAAGGTCTTGGTTTTTCATGGGAAATGGCTTTATTAGATGATGACAATAAACAGTATCCGACTGAATTGATTACACCGGATCTTGTCACCGCCTTATTGCCGGAACGTGAAGAAACGGCACATAAGGGAACAAATGGGCATACCCTAATTATTGGCGGTTCCGATGGCATGATAGGGGCACCGTTATTGGCGGCTGAGGCAGCCGTACATGCGGGTGCCGGCAAAGTTACGGCTGTTGTACCTTTTGATTGCCTAAAAATGTTACAAACCAAAGTTATGCCGGAAGTGTTGACCGGTTCTTTCAGCAGTTTATTGCATTTACGCATGCATGCAGCTGATAAAGAAGCGGTAGCTATCGGACCGGGGTTCGGGCGCAGTGAAGAAAGTATGACCTTGGCTAAAACATTTATCACCACGACTGAGGTACCGTTGGTCATTGACGCAGATGGTCTTTGGGCACTTGGTCATATGGATACAGTCGGTGATGAATTTGCAAAACGCGATTTTCCGGCAATTTTAACTCCACATCCGGGTGAATTTGCACGTTTAACCGGCCTTAGCGTGGAAGAAATTGAAGCCGATCGCGTGGAAATTGCCCGTCAATTTGCCATTAAATATAAAGTGGTCTTAGTTCTTAAAGGTGCACCTACGGTGGTTGCGTCTCCTGAAGGCCTTGCTGCGGTTAATTACAGTGGCAATGAAGGTATGGGTACGGGTGGTATGGGTGACACCTTAACCGGTATTATTGCAAGTCTTTTAGGTCAAGGCTTGGAAGAACTGGAAGCAGCCATGGTGGGTGTTTACTTACACGGCGCTGTCGCTGATGAACTTTATGAAGAGCGAAACTTTGGTTATACGCCTTCTGAAGTAAGCCGCCAATTACCGTATACGATGACGGAATTATTGGACATGGATGTTGAATAAAAATCTGTCAGTAAGTTTGTTTTGAATTTTTAATATCAGTTTGTCAGGTGAAGTATGCAGTCAAATTTTAGATCTTGGGTAAAATATATTTCGTTAGTATTTACCTTTTTATTCAGTTTTTTCGTTCTTACCGGTTGTAGTGTAAATAATGCATCATCAATAGGTAACAATCTTAGTAATTTCTTGCAATCCGGTTCCCTTGATAATAATTACGTCCATTCCGGAATCCTGGATGTGTATACTTTGGATATCGGTCAAGGGGACGCTCATCTCATTAAGGTGGGAGATGAATACACATTGATTGATACCGGTGATGTAGATCATCGAGACAGTCTGATTGCTTTATTGAAAAAATACAATGTTAAATCCTTAAAAAATATTATCATTACGCATCCTCACGCCGATCATATGGGCGGGTTTTATGCTCTTATTAAAGCGGGAATTCCAATCGGTCATGTTTATGATAATGGCATGGAGGCCGGTACTTCGGTGTATAAGACCTATTTGAAAAATATAACGACCAAGAAGATACCGCACTCGGCTTTGTATAAAAGCATGACAGTTGATTTAGGTCAAGGCGCTCAGTTTATTGTATATGCTCCGGAACAAGGAAAATATATTAAGGATAATAAAGGTCAACCGGATCCTAATGATAACAGCATTGTAGGAAAATTGGTTTTTGGTAAGTTCTCTATGTTATTTACCGGCGATGCTTCACGAGCCGAAGAAAATAAGCTAATTAAGGAAGAAAATACCAAACTTTCCAGTCGTGTGTTAAAAGTAGGCCATCATGGCAGTGCCGGCTCGTCACAAAAAGATTTCCTCCGCTCTGTCCGTCCTGAATCCGCCGTTTTTTCGGTAGGTTTGCACAATGATTACGGTCATCCTACGTCACAAGCTTTGCAACGGTTAGCGGCTGAAAATATTATGGTATATCGAACCGATACTCAGGGAACAATACGCATTCATACGGATGGAAACACTTGGAATATAACTACAGAACGTTAATACTCGTTGATAAGTACGTTCAGGATTGACCGGGTTAGTTTAATGTAGACGAATTATCACATTTAGAAATCTTGTCAAGTAAAATTTAAAAAATATTAACAAGAACATACGCTCTTCTTACCTCTTCAAAAGCCTTCTATATAGGCAATGAGGATAAGGGGAGCGTATGTTTGTTTTGTGAACGATATATGAAAATGCAGTCAAATCAAGGGGGATCTGAAATTCTGTGGTATAATTAAATAAACATACCCAGAGATTAAGCTGATAGTTAAGCTATTTGTACAGATTATGGGCATTTTAAAATAACGAATATTAAAGATAGTAAGAAATAGTTTGACTGGCCATTGCAGTGTGTGGTCAGTGATAGGAGTGAGATTGTTGCGAAAAATATGGTTTGCCGTAGTAATGGCAGTAATGATTTTGCCTTTATGGGCTATGAGCGTTAGAGCGGCGGATGTGACAGACGTAAAATGGGTAACTCGTATTGATGCACCGATTCCGTTCGTGCGCGTCGTGTTGAGTTTATCGGCTCCTGTAGATGCCAGTGCTTCGATTAATAAAGCAGGTACTACAACAACCGTACAACTGAAAAATGCTAAGTTAAAAACGGATGATACATCTATTACGATGGATAAGAATATTGTTACTACGACAAAATTGTCTCAGGACGGTAAAAATGTAAATGTTGTTTTAAATACACCTAAATCAATAGATGTAGGCGATATCAATGTCTTTTCTTTGAAAAAAGACACAGTGAATAATCGTCCGAATCGAATCGTTATCGATATTCAACAAAAAGGAGTCGCACCTCGTTCTGTATATTACGGTTCAGATAAGGCCGTCAAAAATACAACGGCTAACAGCGGCACTGTAAATACAGATAAAAAAGCGACTACAAACAAAACTTCAAACAGTAAAAATACAACTTCAACCAAGAACACTGCACCGGCTAAAACAACGCCGGCAGTAACACCTAAACAACCGACCGTAATTGCTACAGCCAGTCAACCAAAAGCTGTAACCGTTAATTATCGTACCAGCGGCGGTATTGCCGGTAAAGTAATTACTATTGATCCGGGCCACGGTGGCAGTGATCCGGGAGCAATCGGACCTAACGGTACAATGGAAAAAGATGTAACCTTAGCTATTTCCAAAAAGTTGAAGAAAGCTTTGGAAGATAAAGGGGCCATCGTTAATATGACACGTACTACAGATGTTGACGTATACGGACCGAATGCATCCGGTCCTGATGAATTACAGGCTCGTGTCGATGTTGGTACGGCCAATAAGTCTGATATTTTTGTCAGCGTTCACATTAACTCTTTCAGCAATCCGAATGTAGGCGGTATTACTACTTACTATTATGATAAAAATCAGTATGATACACGCTTGGCATCACGTGTACAGGCTAAAATTGCCGATGAATCCGGGTTTGCCGGGGATCGCGGTATTCAGCCGGGGAATATATATGTATTGCGTCGTTCCCTCATGCCGGCCATTCTTTTGGAATTAGGCTTTATTTCCAATCCTAAGGAAGAGGCTCTTTTGAAACAAGCTGATGTACAACAACAATTTGCTGATGAAGTGGCAGCAGGTATTGAAAGTTATTTTAGGGGGTAAGTCATATGATACGTAATGTAAAATTATTTATTACCACCCTCTTAGCTGTCATGTTATTAGTCGTAGCCGGCTGCAGTCCTGCAGCGACCGGTTCGACCGGAGGGGAAAATCAGGCCGTAGCAGCTTCGAGCGCTGCTAAATCGGCCAATAGCGACACCGGTGATAAAATGGCCAAAATGGTTATTTATGTTCCGCGAGATGACGGCAAAGGTGTTCGTCCGCAAACAATAACGGTGGATAGTGATAAAAAGACTTTGAAATACGCTATTTCCTTCTTATTTGATGAAGACAGCCGTCAAAGCTATCCGGTATTTCCGAAGAATGTCACTGTTAAAGACGTAAATATTAAAGATGGTTTAGCTAAAATCAATTTATCCAAAGAGTTCCTTGAAGGCGGTCAAGTAGACGGCCTCAGTGCTCAACTTCGCTTGGTATCAATTATTAATACGGCTACCTCTTTTGACAGTGTAAAAAAAGTACAAATATTGGTAGAAGGTAAAACCGTTAATACCTATAGCGGTTATGATTTGAGTGAGCCTATGGGGCACATGGAACAGCAAATCGTAAAATAAGACAAAATATAATGAACAACGGCTCTATGGCGATTGCGCTACAGCCGTTGTTTTTTATTGCTTTCGGTAGGATTTTGCAAAGTATGCTATAATAATAACGATTCAAACCTGAATGTCCGGGAGGAAGAGTTATGAAAGTATCGGAACGTGGCGAGTTCGGCTTTATAGATGACATAAAATCGAATACTATTTTTAATCCGGCAACAATTGTGCAAGGAATCGGCGATGATACAGCCGTTTATCGTGTTACGGAAGGGTATGACCAATTAATAACGACCGATATGATGGTTAACGGTATTCACTTTTCCGAGGTTACGACGATTCCTTTTGATGTGGGCTATCGTCTTGGGGCAGCCAATATCAGTGATATTGCAGCCATGGGCGGTGAACCGAGACAAGCGGTAATTGCGGCAGCCATGCCGGTTGATACGGAAGTTGCTTACATGGAAGCTGTTTATGACGGATTTAAATCCATTTGTCAAAAATACAACGTGAATATTGTAGGTGGTGATACGGTAACAACTACAGGTCCGTTGGTACTTAACGTAACATTAGTAGGCGAAGTGCCTAAAGGTAAGGCGGTACTTCGCAGTGGTGCGCAAGTTGGTGACTTGGTTATTGTTACAAATACCATCGGCAATGCGGCAGCCGGTTTAGCGGTTCTGTTGGCCAAGCAAAAAAGTTTTGATTTCATTAAAGAGTGTCATCAACGGCCGGAGCCTCAGGTGCCTTTAGGCCGTTGGCTTCGTGAACATAAAGCAACATCTCTTAATGATATCAGTGACGGTTTAGGTAGCGAACTGAATGAGATCGCCAAAGCATCAGGTGTAACAATCGAAATTGATGAAACGAAGCTACCGCTTCACGAAGAGTTACAAGAAGCGGCAAAAATATTAAGTGCTAACCCTCTTGATTGGGCGTTATTCGGCGGTGAAGATTTTCAATTGACCGGTACAGTTCCTGCCGTTTTAGCAGATACTATTGAAATGCAGCCTCATATCCATGTTATCGGCCGGGTTGTAACGGGACCTTCGAAAGTACTGATGCACAAGGCTGACGGTGAAACACGTTTGATAGAATCAAAGGGGTATGATCATTTTAAACATAAATCATAAATAAGGAGCTATGGCAATGACGAATATTGTTACGGATAACAAAATAGCTGTAATGGAATGTAAAACCCTTACAGTGGATGATACGATAGTCTTAGGCCGTCAATTAGGTCGTTTTATGATACAAATGGCACAAGAGTCACGGCCTTTATGTGTGGCATTAATCGGTGATTTAGGTACAGGAAAAACACATTTTTCACAGGGTGTAGCGGAAGGCTTCGGCGTTACCGAAGAAGTGACGAGCCCTACGTTTGCCTTAATGAATACCTATGAAACAAGCAATGGCACCTTATATCATTTTGATGTATATCGCCTGGATGATGAATTGGAACTTGAAAATATCGGGTTCGGCGAGTTTACGGAAGATACACTGAGCATAGTGGAATGGGCCGATAAATTTCCTGATGCCTTACCGTTGGAAGTATTAGAAATTACCTTAACCGCGTTGGCAGACGGCGGTCGTCAAAGTTTGTGGCGTACGTCGGAACTGTCTGAGGCGGAACTTATAGAGATTGGAGGAACCTATGTATCTGGGAATTGAAACGAGCAGTGCCGTATCAAGCGTGGCTGTCATGGATGAACAGCGCTTTATCGGCGAATTGACCGTACAAGCGGGACTTACACACTCGGAACAGTTGGTTCCACATATAGATTTATTACTTAAGCAAAGCGGTGTAGCTAAAACTGCTTTAAAAGGGATTACGGTGAGCATCGGACCGGGCTCTTTTACGGGTCTGCGCATCGGCATGGGCACGGCTAAAGCGTTGGCCTATGCCCTCAATATCCCTTTAATGGGTGTAATGACCATGGACGGTTTAGCCCATAATTTTTGGCAATTCAGCGGCGTTTTGGCTGTCATGGTAGATGCGCAAAAGAAAAATGTCTATGAAGGCCGTTATCGCTGGGCAGCCGGTCAATTGGTTTGCGAACAGGCACCGACCGTAAAAACACGTGATGAAGCACTAAAAGCTTTAGCTGAATTAAATGAACCGGTTATTTTGGCCGGAGACGGTATTATTAAATTCGGTCATATATTAGCGGATTACGGTACTAATCTGAAGTTGGCACCTATGCCTTTAAGAATTCCTAAAGCATCCGGCGTGTTATTGGCAGCTTTACCGCGCTTTATGGCGAATGCACCGGATGAAGCGTCTGAAGTTGTACCGTATTATATTCGACGTTCGGAAGCGGAAGTTGTGTGGGATGCAAAACATCCTGAATTGGTGGCGCAAGGCAAAGTACCAAATCCGTCCGTTGTTGTTACCGAAGCGGCCGGAGCCTTACAGGATGAGGTAAAAGGGCATGTTTAATCTCAGACGTGCCGAGGCAAGTGATGCAGCCGCCATTTTTGAAATTGAAAAAGCCTGTTTTTCCGTGCCATGGTCCATGGAAGCAATTGAAACGGAATTAGCTGAAACGGAACAACGTATTTATATGGTTATAGAAGTGGACGATAAGATTGTAGGTTATGCGGGCGCTTGGCTGGTGCTCGATGAAGGGCAAATTACCAATATTGCCATAGCGCCCGAATATCGTCGCGACGGTTATGGAGCTATGATGACCCGTAAATTAATCAAGGAATTGTTTAATAAGGGTATGAATGAAATATTTTTAGAAGTGCGCATTTCCAACGTGGCAGCTCTTACCATGTATCGTCGGCTCGGTTTTACCGTCAAAGGCTTGCGTAAGAATTATTATACCGATCCGGTGGAAGATGCGTATATCATGTCGTTAATTAAAGAAGAGGAGGCCACGGTATGAAAGTATATACCTTAGCCATTGAAAGCAGTTGTGATGAAACATCGGCGGCTGTGCTGGTAAACGGCCGCCAAGTCTTATCCAATGTTATATCCAGTCAAGTGCCGATTCATCAAAAATTCGGCGGGGTGGTACCTGAAATTGCGTCCCGTCATCATATTGAACAGGTAATTCCCGTAGTTGATCAGGCTTTAGCTGATGCGGGTGTAGCCTTAACCGATATTAATCATATCGGTGTAACGTATGGTCCGGGATTGGTCGGTTCTTTATTGGTCGGCGTGGCAGCGGCCAAAGGCTTATCGTTTGCTACAGATATTCCGTTAATTGGTGTCCATCATATGGAAGGACATATTTTTGCTAATTTTTTGGCCCATCCTGACTTGGAGCCGCCATTTTTGAGCCTTGTTGTATCGGGCGGTCATACCATGCTTGTAGTAGTAAAGGATTATGAAACTTTTGAAGTGTTGGGACAAACTCGTGATGATGCAGCCGGTGAAGCTTTTGATAAAATCGCGCGTGTCATGGGCTATCCGTATCCGGGCGGTCCGCAGATTGAACGCGTGGGGGCCGACGGTAATCCACAAGCTATTGAATTCCCTAAAGCCTTACAGGAAAAAGGCAATTTTGAATTCAGTTTCAGTGGTTTAAAGTCAGCTGTGTTGAATTATCTTAATAGTGCCAAACAAAAAGGTGAGGCTGTTAATGAAGCGGATGTAGCCGCCTCATTTCAGCAGGCTATTATCGATGTATTAGTTGAAAAGACTATCGAAGCGGCTCATACCACAAGTCAAACAAAAGTAACGTTAGCCGGCGGTGTTTCCGCCAACCGTCATTTACAAGATGCATTGGCGGCTGCCTGTGAAAAAGAAGGATTAACCTTCTATCGTTCAAGTTCTATTTTGGCGACCGACAATGCGGCCATGATAGGTTGTCGGGCGTATTATATGTCATTGGCCGGTAAATTTGCAGACTTGCACTTGAATGCAAACCCTTCCATTTCACTTGGACAAACTCCGCCTTTGAAAACTATCTGAATGCTTTTAATAATCAAGAAAATATCCTTGAAAGTTATATAAATATTATGAAAACAGTGTAAATACGTTTAATAATGTAAATACATTTAGGCTCTGCGGAAATGTATTATGGAGGAGCGGTCATTATGACTACGAAATTGCAGAACAGTGAAGTACGTAATGCCTTAAAACTTCATACGGATTTATCTGAACCGCAGCAGCGATTAATGCGCAGTGTAGTTCGTTTGTTGCCATTTGCTGCCTCCTTACCGCAACAAGATGTATGTGTCTTTACGGGGGCAAGGGATGATGAAATTCTCGTTTTCGGTCATATTAAAGATTGGCCGGCAGCGGTCATTGAGCCGGATATTTGTTTGTTGAAATCTTATGAAGTCGGCTTGTGGCAAGATCTATTGCAAAGCGGTCATGCCGTGAAGGGGTTTATGGAGCGCAAACATGGTCAATTGGCTCGTTTGTTGGCCTTTCCCATCGTAGATAACGGGGGCAAATGTATCGGTGGTATTGCCATGCTTCATAATGGTTTGGAGCCGCATACCGAGGCTCCATTGTTAACGGCATCGGATGTATTGGCAGAAATGACCTACATGGCGATGATTGTACCGCAACAAAATCAAGCAGATTTATACACACCACTATCCTATCAAGACGGTATTATTATTTTTGACGAAGCGGGTATTATTCTCTATGCGAATGAAGCGGCTTCACATTTGGTTGATTTATTGGGATTTGATCGCCGTTTGGTAGGCACTTCAATTTATGGCGGCTCATTGAAAATGAGCTGGGTTAAACAGGCTATTCGTGATCATCGAGGGGCTGTGTCTGAAGAAATATACGGCGATATTATCGTGGAACAAACGATATTGCCAATTAATGCAGGGACTCGAGCCAAGCGCAGTTTTCTGTTTTTAAAAGATAAAACAGCTTTTCGGCGTAAGGAACAAGAGTTAATGGTTAAAAACTCCGTTATTAAGGAGATTCACCATCGAGTAAAAAATAACTTGCAGACAGTGGCCGGTTTACTTCGCATGGAGGCGCGGCGTTCCGATTCGGAGCAGGTAAAAAAGGCACTTCAAGAAGGGGTGAGCCGTATCGAAAGCATGGCACTCGTTCATGAAGTCATATCGCACTACGAAGAAGATTATATCGAATTACGTACCATCGCCGAAGAATTAATTCGTCTTTTGAAGCGAGCTTTACTACGCAGTGATGACATGGTGCAATGTGAATATGTAGGTGACAGTATACTTTTATCTTCACAAAGGGCCGGTTATGTCTCTTTAATTCTCAATGAATTGATTTCAAATAGTTTTGAACACGGTTTTAGCTGTATGACCAATCAAGAACCGGTAAAAGAGGGACATATCATAATCGAAGGCAACTTAAAGGGAAGTTCGATTACATTAACTGTTTCTGATAACGGTAGTGGTTTACCCGATGATTTTGACTTAAATGCGTCGAAGCGCTTGGGTTTACAGATTATTCGTAATTTGGTGACCAATGAATTAGCCGGCACGCTTGAGATTACAGGCGAGCCTGATAAAGGTACAGTCGTAAAGATAACATTTAACGAATAGTAATCCGGATAATCTGACAGGCAATATCATGGGTTTAAAAGTAATATTGTATTTTTAAAATATAAATTACGATTTTGAGTAAAAGAGAGGTTCAGTCTATGAAGGTTTTAATAGTCGACGATGAATCTTTAATTCGAATGGATTTACGGGATCAACTGGAAGCTGCCGGTTATGAAGTGGTCGGTGAGGGCAAGAATGGCGTTGAGGCGTTAGCCAAAGCCAAATCGTTACAGCCTGATGTAATTTTAATGGATGTAAAAATGCCGGAACTCGACGGTATTCAAGCGGCGCGACAAATCAGACATAATAATTGGGGGCCTGTGGTTTTATTAACGGCTTACAGTCAGCAGGATTTAGTTAAAAAGGCAGGGGAATCCGGAGTTTACGGCTATTTAATTAAACCTGTCCGGGAAGATCAGTTGGGGCCGGCTTTGGAAATGGCTTTTCATCGCTATCAAGAAGATTTAAAACTAAAATCTGATATCGAAGGGCTGGAGCAAACCTTAGCGGAACGCAAGTTAATTGCTCGGGCCACCGGTGTATTACAGGATTTATATAAAATATCGGAAGAGGCTGCTTATGGGCGATTGCGCTCATATAGTATGGCTAAACAACTGACAATCGGTGCCACTTGTGAAAAGGTGATTGCAGCTGCGAAGAAACGTCGTGTATAACACGGCGTTTTTTTGTAAAAAAGTAAAAAAAAATATGTTCTGAAATATAAAATTTTGGTAAAAAGTCAAAAAATCAAAAATAATGCTTGCAATTATTTTCAATTCGGCTATAATAATACTTGTAGTTAGCACTCGATGTTAGTGAGTGCTAACAAATAGATAATCAAACTACTAATTAACATCCATTAGTTCAAAGGAGAGATTAACAATGATGAAACCTTTAGGCGACCGTGTTATAATTCGTGTCCTTGAAAAAGAAGAAAAAACAAAAAGTGGTATCTTTTTACCTGACACAGCTAAAGAAAAACCTTCCGAAGGTGAAGTAATTGCTGTAGGCGCCGGTAAAGTATATGACAACGGTCAGCGTGTTGCTCCTGAAGTAGCAGTTGGTGATAAAGTAATGTTCTCCAAATATGCGGGTACAGAAGTTAAAATTGATGGTATCGACCATCTCGTAATTAGCGAACGCGACATCTTAGCTATTTTATAATCCATAGCGTGATATATACACGATTCTCTAATTTATATATTCAATCAGATCTGTCGTAAGGCAGTATCGGGAGGTAATAGATATGGCAAAAGAAATTCTTTTTAATGAAGATGCACGCCGCGCTTTAGGCCGTGGTGTTGACGCACTGGCAAATGCAGTAAAAGTAACGTTGGGACCTAAAGGCCGCAACGTAGTATTGGATAAAAAATTCGGTGCGCCTACCATCACTAACGATGGTGTAACTATTGCACGTGACATCGAATTAGCTGATCCATTTGAAAACATGGGCGCACAGCTCGTTAAAGAAGTAGCTACTAAAACTAATGATGTAGCCGGTGACGGTACTACAACCGCTACTGTATTGGCTCAGGCTATGATTCAAGAAGGTATGCGTAACGTAGCAGCCGGTGCCAACCCAATGATTTTGAAAAAAGGTATTGAATTAGCTGTTAAAACTTTGGTTGAAGAAATCAAAAAGAAATCCATCAAAGTAAACGGTAAAGCAGATATTGCTCAAGTAGCTTCCGTATCTGCCGGCGACGCTGAAATCGGCGGTCTCATTGCTGAAGCTATGGAAAAAGTAGGCAACGACGGCGTTATCACTGTAGAAGAATCCAAAGGTTTACAGACTGACCTTTCCGTTGTAGAAGGTATGCAGTTCGACCGCGGTTACATTTCTCCTTACATGGTAACTGACCCTGATAAAATGGAAGCCGTTATGAACGACCCTTACATTTTAATCACTGACCGCAAAATCAGCGCTATTGCCGATATGTTACCAACTCTTGAAAAAGTTGTAAAACAAGGTAAAGAATTGCTCATCATCGCTGAAGATCTTGACGGTGAAGCATTGGCTACATTGGTAGTTAACAAATTACGTGGTACTTTCAAAGCCGTTGCTGTTAAAGCACCTGGTTTCGGTGACCGTCGTAAAGCAATGCTCGAAGATATCGCTATCTTAACCGGTGGTACTGTTATCACTGAGGATATGGGCCGTAAATTGGACAGCGTTGAATTGGAAGACCTTGGTACTGCTCGTCAGGTTCGTGTAAGCAAAGACGAAACTGTTATTATCGATGGTGCCGGCGACAATGACGCTATTAAACAGCGTGTTGCTCAGATTAAAAACCAAGTGGAAGAAACTACTTCCGAATTCGATAAAGAAAAACTTCAGGAACGTTTGGCTAAATTGTCAGGCGGTGTAGCAGTTATCGAAGTTGGTGCCGCTACTGAAGTTGAATTGAAAGACAAAAAACTTCGCATCGAAGATGCTTTGAACGCTACTCGTGCAGCTGTTGAAGAAGGTATCGTAGCCGGTGGTGGTACAACTCTTATCGACATCTTACCTGCTCTTGAAACATTGAAAGAAGAAGGCGATGTTCAGACCGGTATCAATCTTGTAAAACGTGCTGTTGAAGAACCTCTCCGTCAAATCGCTTACAATGCAGGTTTAGAAGGTTCCGTAGTTGTTGAACGCGTTAAAAACACCGATGCCGGTGTTGGTTTCAACGCTTTGACTGAAGAATATGTAGATATGGTTAAAGCCGGTATCGTAGACCCTGCTAAAGTAACTCGTTCTGCTCTTCAGAATGCAGCTTCCATTGCTTCCTTAGTATTGACTACTGAAAGCATCGTAGCTGACAAAGTAGAAGAAAACGCTCCTGCAGCACCTGCTATGCCTCCAATGGGCGGCATGGGCGGTATGATGTAATATCAACCAATCAGAAGCTGATATAAGCTAGTATAAAAGGCAACTAAGTTTAACTTAGTTGCCTTTTTTATGTTATTAATTGTCTATTATTAATGAACAAAAATCTATTATTCATAAAAAATCAATGGTATAATTAAAATAATATAATATGATATGATGACTAATGTTTAGATTCAAGAAATGCGCTATTGAGTCTGGCGATTGTTTGGGGTAAAGATGAACTAAAATATTAGTCTTGGGATTTTACGGTAAGGTCTATTTAGGGAGGAAATAAACTGTGGAACGTGAATCTTTAACAAAATCTTTAATAGCGGCAGCTATTATCATTATCGTAGTATTGGCAGGCTATTTTTATTTTTATTCTCCTAAATCAGATAATACATCCAATATTACAACAACTACTAGTACTACCGGTGATGTAAAATCTAATGATTCCAATAAATCTGTTGCTACTAATTCAAGTTCTGGTACGGCATCTCAAGAATCATCAAATAGTAATACGGGAACTGATAGTAACAATTCTTCTTCTGCCACTAGTAATAGTGCGCCATCCGGGACTTCGACATCAAATAGCAACGCTAAATCGATTAGTTCAATAGATCAGTCGTGGAAAGGGAATAATGTTACTATATCTGCTGTTGTTATTAAGAAATATGACAGTAATAAGAACAGTAAAACTAATAAATTCATGACGATTGCAGATCCTAATAAACGGTCTGTAACGATGAAAGCTGTTTTATTTGATACCGGTAAAAATTCAAATCCGGCATCAGCACTTGATTCAGCTTACAAAAACGGAAATCCTATTACAATTAGTGGGAAATTTGATGTTTATAAAGGTGAATTAGAAATTATAGTTAAAAATGTGGGTAACTGAATATGAGCATACTCTTCAATAAGCATACGATAGCATTACTGTTTTTTTTATTTGGTTTTATACACATTGAACTATTTAATCAAGAAAAAATTCCGGGATTATTATTGATTGTATTAGGTTCGATAGTTGCATTTATCTATACATTTAACCGTAAATATATACTAGAAGAATTTGATAAAGAGTTGTGTGTGTTACTCTTATTCAGTATAGGTTTTTGGCTGTACACAGGGGTAGGAGTAATACCAGCTGCTGTATTTATTATTTAGCTATTAACCAATGCATATTACGTTTATGATATAGAGTCAAAACGCAAAAAAAGAGCTCTGAAAAATGATAATATAATACAAGCAAGCTTGAATAAGGTTAGTAGATTAAACAGTAATACAAATTTTAGTAGTGTAAAAGAAGAAATGTTGGTAAATATCGAGAATAATTATGAACCAGCATTAACTGAAGTTCAGAATAAATATAATCAAAGTAAAGGGAATGATAAGAAAAGATATAAGGATGGTTTGGATGCATTAAACGAAGAAAAAGAAGAAACCGCTGAAGATACTGTTAGGATATTATGCCGGCATATAGCACGATTAGAAGCGGACAATTCAAAATTAAGAGCCAATAATTTTGAACTACAAGAAAAAATTAAAAACCTAGAATTAATTATAGAAGAGCGTAATCAAGAAATTAAAGATTTACAGTCGCAAATCAGTGATAATAATAGAGCTATTGCTGAAATAAATCAGCTGTTAGCACAACAAAAATCTAATTTTAGTCAATCGAAAGCTGAAATAGAGCAATTAAATTCTCAGATTGCCAATGCTTCCGGTGATAAAGCATTGATTAGTGAGTTAGAAAATAAATTATCTGCAGCTGAAAATAGATACGGTTTACTGGATAAAAAATATCAAGAAACCTTATCTGAACAAAATAAATTAATAGATGAAAATGAAATATTAAAACAAAAAACACAAGACTTAACGTCTAAAAATGAAGAAGCAATGCGTGAGAAGGCTGCCATGTCAAAACAGTTAGCTGAAAAAGATGAAATTATTCATGGACTTCGGAAGGAAATGGAAATCATGAAACAATCTTTTGAAGCTGAAGTGCAACGTATAGAAGCTCAAAAGGTTGAAGATTCACAAATCCTTAGAAGTAGAGAAATATCAGATGCATTTAGACAGGGGTTACAAGTGCTAAACATGAAGTTTGTATAATAGTACCGTGGGTTTCAAGTGATACTATAGATGAATATGCAAATGAATTTAAATTATTGGCAGAAAAAAGGGTAAAAGTAAAATTAATTTTTGGAATAGGTTTTAATAGTAAAAATAAAAAGCATGAAAGGAAAAATAAAAAAAGTCTTTCTAAATCACAAAATGGTGTTAATAAGATTACATATTTTTTTAGAAATGCAAATCGAATAGAATTGTTTAAGTATAAAAAATGTGATACTCATGCAAAATTATTTATAGTGGATAATGAATGGTATCTGCTTGGTAGTATGAATTTGCTTTCTTTTAATTATAGCGATAGGGAAGTAAAAGAAGATGAAATTGATAATCGGGAGGAATTAGTGGAGAAAATATATAATTCTGAGAAAATTAAGAAATATAAAGAGTTATTCTTTAAATTCTGATGATTATTAATATGGTGTAAAAAGAAAATACATTTTTAACAGTAAAAAAGGATGTAAATAACAAGATGTCTATTGTTACTTTACATCCTTTTTTCTATAGAATTGACTACAGGCCATGAAATTAAGTATAATCTAATTTAGAGTTATCTGATAGGAAGTAATAATTGAGGAGAAAGACTGATGAATGAAAAAACATTGCCTGTTTCGGCAGCGCGTTTAGAAGAGATTATAGCGGAGTATCCGACGCCGTTTCATATATACGATGCAAAAGGAATTGTGGATAATATTCGTCGTTTTATTAAAGCTTTCAGCTGGGCTAAAGATTTTAAAGAATACTTTGCCGTAAAAGCGACACCGAATCCATATATTATGCGTTTATTGCAGAAGGAAGGGGTAGGTGCGGACTGCTCTTCGTTAGCAGAACTTATTCTGTGTGAAAAAGTAGGTATCACGGGGGACGATATCATTTTTTCATCAAATGATACTCCGTATGAAGAATACGCCAAAGCTATGGAAATGGGTGCCATTATCAATCTTGATGACATTACTCATGTAGCTTATTTGAAAAAACACGGTGAGTTACCGAGCCGTTTGGCATTCCGTTATAATCCGGGCCCGTTAAAACATGGCGGCAACACGATTATCGGTTTACCGGAAGAGGCTAAATACGGCATGACCGGCGATCAGATTATTGAAGCTATTAATTATTGCAAAACACGCGGCATTAATCGTTTCGGTTTACATACTATGGTTGTATCCAATGAACTTGATATTAACGGCCTTATCGGTACGGCTGAATTGATGTTTGATTTGGCCTTACGAGTGAAAGAGGAAACAGGTATCGAAGTTGATTTCATCGATTTTGGCGGCGGTATCGGTGTAGCTTATCGTCCGGAAGAAACGCCGGTTGATTATGAAGCCTTAAGTACGGGCATTAAAGCAGCCTATGAACGCATGATTATCGACAATGGGCACAGTCCGATTTCCTTAGCCTTTGAATGTGGTCGTATGGTAACCGGGCCTTACGGTTATTTGGTAGCTACCGCCATTCATCGTAAAGATATTTATAAGCACTATATCGGTCTTGATGCTTGTATGGCTAATTTAATGCGTCCTGCTTTATATGGTTCGTATCATCATATTACGGTAGTGGGTAAGGAGAAGGCACCGCTTGATTATGTATATGACGTAACCGGTTCGCTTTGTGAAAACAATGATAAATTTGCTATCGACCGTAAATTACCGAAAATTGATATCGGTGATCGTATTGTCATTCATGATGCCGGGGCACACGGTCATTCCATGGGCTTTAATTACAACGGCAAATTGCGTTCTGCTGAACTGCTGCTTAATGAAGATGGCAGTGTAATCCAAATCCGCCGTGCCGAAACATTGGATGACTTATTTGCAACATTGGATTTCAGCGATTTATAGTAAAATTTCTATCTTTTTACTATAATTTGTGATATAATTAATTAGTATTGAAAGAGTGTGCGGCAGATTTTTCAAAGGCAAAAAAATCTAATAAGAGTCATATTTTTTTCATAATATTCATTTTTTTCAATAAATATAAACGAATTCATAGTATTTTAGTAGAAATTAACTTGCACAGTAAACAGTTAGACTGTATAATGTTTATTAGGAATAGATGTTGTAAGAATTGCTGTTTACCGAAGTGGTAGAATAATTTTGCTGATAAAGCGGTGTTTCACTTTGGTGGGATACCGCTTTTTTTATAACATTTAGCATTTAAGCTATTTATGACTTAACAACATAATTAATTATAAAAGGAGTGACTGTACAGTGTCAGAATTACTTCGCGTAGAAAATCTACACGTGTCCGTAGAGGGCAAAGAAATCCTTAAGGGGATTGACTTAACAATTAATAAAGGTGAAATTCATGTAGTAATGGGGACCAACGGTGCCGGTAAATCCACGTTGGCCAATGCTATCATGGGTAACCCTGTATATAAAGTAACCGAAGGGACTATTACTTTTGACGGTGAAGATATTACCGACGAAGCCGTAAACGATCGTGCTAAAGCCGGTATTTTTATGTCCTTCCAGAACCCGATCGCCATTCCGGGGATTACGGTAGAAAACTTCATTCGTACCGCAAAAGCAACTGTAACCGGTGAAAACGTACGTGCCTTGGCTTTCAAAAAAGAATTGAAAACTAAAATGGATGAATTGTCCTTTGACGCTTCCTATGCACAGCGTTATGTAAACGAAGGTTTCAGTGGCGGCGAACGCAAAAAGAACGAAATTTTGCAAATGTCCGTATTAAACCCTAAATTGGCTATGCTCGACGAAACAGACTCCGGCCTTGACGTTGATGCCGTTCGTATCGTATCTGACGGCGTAGATCGTTTCCATACGAAAGACAATGCTGTACTTATCATTACGCACCATAACTCCATCTTACAGAAATTAAAACCTGATTTCGTACACGTATTAATCGATGGCCGTATTGTTAAAACAGGCGACGCATCCTTAGTGGCTGAAATCGAAAGCAAAGGCTATGATGCTTACAAAGCGTTAGTTTAGGAGGCACTCATGGAAACTGGAAAGAAAACGTATGTGGAGGATATGGACCGTGGCGTCTACGATATAAAGAATGAGTTTGAATACTCCTTTAAATCGGATGCGGGCTTAACGGAAGATATTATCCGCGAAATTTGGGAAAATAAAAATGAACCGGAATGGATGCTTGATTTCCGTTTGAAATCTTTGCGCATCTATAATGAATTGGATGTACCAAACTGGATTCCTGACATCAGCGGCCTTGATATGGGCAATATCGTTACCTATGTTAAACCGAAAGTTGACATGAAAGGTGACTGGAACGAAGTTCCTGAAGATATTAAGAGCACATTCGACCGCTTGGGTATTCCGGAAGCGGAAAAAACATCCTTGGCCGGTGTAGGCGCTCAGTATGACTCTGAAGTTGTATACCACAGTATTCAGGAAGACCTTGTAAAACAAGGCGTTGTATATACTGATATTGAAACAGCTCTTCACGAATACGAAGACATTGTTAAAAAATATTTCATGACCTTGGTTCCGCCAACCGATCATAAATTTGCCGCTTTGCACGGTGCTGTTTGGTCCGGTGGTTCCTTCGTATACGTTCCAAAGGGAGTTCAAGTGGATATTCCGCTTCAATCCTACTTCCGTTTGAACGCTCCGGGGGCCGGTCAGTTCGAACATACTTTGATTATCATTGAAGAAGGTGCTAAAGCTCACTTCATCGAAGGTTGTTCTGCACCTAAATACAATGTGGCCAACTTGCATGCCGGTTGTGTTGAATTGTTCGTTAAAGACAATGCAACCCTTCGTTACTCCACGATTGAAAACTGGTCCAAAAACATGTACAACCTTAATACTAAACGTTGTACAGTCGGTAAGAACGGTACCATTGAATGGGTCAGCGGTTCCTTCGGTTCTAAAGTATCCTGCTTATATCCAATGAGTATTTTGGCCGGTGAAGGCGCTCATTGTGAATTTACCGGTGTAACATTTGCCGGTGAAGGTCAGTACTTGGATACCGGTGCTAAAGTAGTTCACGTAGCACCTCATACTACCTCTAATATTAATTCCAAATCCATTTCTAAGAGCGGCGGTGCCGCTATTTACCGTGGTGTATTGAACATCGGTAAAAATGCGGAACATGCGAAAGCAACCGTTTCTTGTGAATCTTTGATGTTGGATGAAATTTCTCAATCCGATACAATTCCATCCATTTCTATTGAAAATGATAATGTGGACTTGGGTCATGAAGCTAAAATCGGTCGTATCTCCGATGAAGCTATTTTCTACTTGATGACACGCGGTATCAGCGAGGAAGAAGCGCGTGCCATGTTGGTTCGCGGTTTCGTAGAACCGATTTCCAAAGAATTGCCGTTGGAATATGCCGTAGAAATGAACAATTTGATTTCCTTAGAGCTTGAAGGCTCTATCGGTTAGGAGGTACAGATGAGTAACGTATTATTTAATGAACTCCCAAGACCTACTTTCCGGTGGTTACAAGTAAATCATACTGAAGGTACGGTTGCCGGTGGTGATACAGCCGCAGCAGTTACGGTTAGCGCCAATGAAGGTGTTGTTACCGAACTTTTCGCTAAGGCTTTATTAAAAGCTGATTTTGAAGGAGCAGAAGCGACTTCTTTAGCAGCAGTAACCAATGAATATACCAAAGGTTTGGCTATTACTGTGCCTGCCGGCGGTAACGAAAAAGTAATTATTACCGTTGATGCCGAAGGTAAAAGCGTAGGTGACAGAACCCGCGTGGCTATTGATGTAGCTAAAGACGCATTTTTGGAAGTCTTATATGTAGTTAAGGGCGATGCCCAAACAGGCGGTTTGAACCTTTTAACAGAAGTTAAAGCAGCTGAAAACGCGAACGTTATTTTCAAAAAAGTACAGCTTCTCAGTGAAGGGGTACAGCAGATTGAACATCGTTACAGTCAATTGGCAGCTAACAGCAAAGTAGAATATTTAAACGTGGAATTGGGCAGTGGCGAAAGCTTCTTGCATTACACTCAGGACCTCGTTGGCGAAGAAGCTCATATCGTTCATGATTTAGCGTACTTAGGAGATAATAATCAGAAATTTGATATTTCCATGCTTATGTCCCATGTAGCACCTAAATCTGTCAGCGATATCCATGTGCTTGGTGCTTTAGGTGATAATGCGAAGAAATCGTTCCGCGGTACTTTGGACTTCATTCGTGGCAGTATTGCCTCTGAAGGTGCTGAAGAAGATACTTGTGTATTGCTTGATCCGACTGTTAAATCCGTATCCTTACCGTTATTGCTCTGTAAAGAAGATAATGTAGTAGGTAACCATGCGGCCAGTGCCGGTCAGCTCGATAAGACTAAATTGTTCTACTTGATGAGTCGCGGTTTCAGCGAAGACGAAGCTAAACATATTATCGTAGAATCTATGTTGCGACCTGTTATTGATCGACTTAATGATGAAGAATTAGAAGAGATTGTATTGCAAGCCGTACGTGCAAAAATTTAATTGAAGAATAAGAGGGTGTATTATGAAGTCGATTGCAGAAGCTTATAAAGATTTTCCTATATTGCAAAGAGAACATAAGGGTCATAGTTTGGTGTATTTAGACAGCGGTGCTACAACTCAGGTTCCGGAAAATGTAATTAATGCTTTGGAAAATCATTTAAAGAATCATAACGGGAATCCGCATCGTGGCGCTCATATCTTGGCGGTAGAAGCGTCTGAAGCATATGAAACGGCACGTGACACAGTGCAGCGTTTCATTAATGCCAAATCCCGTGAAGAAATCGTATTGACGCGTAATACTACGGAAAGTCTCAATTTAATAGCCTTCAGCTATGGTATGCATAATCTAAAAAAAGGCGATAAAATCGTTATTACCATTGCCGAACATCATGCAAATTTGGTAACTTGGCAACGAGTAGCGCAAACTACCGGCGCTACCTTGGAATATATGTATCTCGATGAAACCGGTCATCTTAAAGACGGCGAAATGGATAAAATCGACAGCCATACCAAGATTGTAGCGTTTGCTCATGTAAGTAATGTGCTTGGCATGGAGTTTCCGGTAGCTGAATTGATTAAACGTGCCCATGATGTAGGGGCTGTAGTTGTTCTTGACGGCGCTCAATCAGCTCCGCACAAGAAAATTGATGTTCAGGCTCTGGATTGCGATTTCTTCGTGTTTTCCGGTCATAAAATGTGTGCGTCCCAGGGCATCGGTGTTATGTACGGGAAACGCCATTTATTGGAAGAAATGCCGCCATTCTTATTGGGTGGTGACATGATTGAATATGTACAGGAACAATCCACTACGTATAACGAAGTACCGTATAAATTTGAAGCCGGTACTCCGAATGCGCATGGTGCTGTAACTTTGAAGGCAGCCATTGAATACTTGGAACAATTCGGTATGGACGAAATCAATGCGTATGAAAAAGAATTGGTAGCTTATGCATTGCCTAAGTTATTGGCCATTCCGCATGTCCATGTATTGGGTTCCGAGGATCCTAAAGAAAAACATGGTGTAATTGCGTTTACTATTGATGATGTACATCCGCATGATGTGGCCACGATTTTAGATAGCTACGGCGTTTGCATTCGTTCCGGCCATCATTGTGCCCAGCCGCTTGGAGCTTACTACAAAGTACCGGCATCTAACCGCATGAGTATGTATATCTACACGCGTAAAGAGGATATCGATATTTTCTTGGACGCCGTGAAAAAAGTAAGACCTACCATGGGTTTTGAAGATTAAGACATAGATTACAGTAGACTAGAAGGAGTTCCTTAGTATGGAAATGGATCAGTTATATACTGAGTTAATTTTAGAGCATAATCAGGATAAACGTAATAAGCGCTTGTTGGATACGTTTACCGTATCTGAGCATGGTCATAATCCAAGCTGCGGCGATGATTTAACGTTACAAGTTAATGTAGAAGACGGTATTGTGAAAGACGCTGCTTATACCGGTTCTGGTTGTGCCATCAGCCAAGCATCGGCTTCAATGATGATTGATATCATTAAAGGTAAAAGCGTTGACGAAGCATTCCGCTTAGTCGATATTTTCCTTGGTATGATCAAAAAAGAAGTAACCGATGAAGCTGAATTGGAAGAACTTGAAGATGCCATTGCACTTCAAAATATTTCCAATATGCCGGCTCGTGTTAAATGTGCCGTATTGGCATGGCATACGCTTGAAGAAGCATTAAAAAAAGAAGCTAAATAATCATTTATAAGAGTACAGGGGATTAAGATCTGCTATTTTCAGGTTCTCCGGTATGATATGTTATAATTGATTATATACAATAAAAGGAGTTAACCTATAACAACTTTGTTGCTATGTGTTAACTCCTTTTTAACAGGAAAATGCTAAACGATTCCTGTCAGATTATGTAATTGATTGTTAATCTTCTTTTTTTGCACCCGGTTTTGGTAGTTTTCCCATGTCCTGTAAGAGTTTGACAATGCGCACACCGCAGTTTTTACCGCCGCAAGAGCCTGTGCCCGCACCGGTGCGTTCTCTGATTTTAGGGATTGTATCACAGCCGTCATTGATGGCTTCTTTAATAGTTTTACGGGAAATGCTGCGACAGGTACAAACTTTGGTATACTTGTCTAAAATACTGTCGGGAACTTTTTGTTCTTCGAAATCCATATGCCTTACCTCCTATACTGCTTAGTATAGCTTTGTACATAAACTTTTACATAAAAAAACCTTAATACTTATTAGTTTAATCTATCTATAATTCTATTGTAACATAGATTATGGTTTCTATGTTAAGAAAGAGTTAATAAAGAAAGGAAGATCCTATGATTTGTGTTTTATTCGACTTAGACGGCACACTTACCGATTCTGCAGAAGGCATTAAAAAGTCTGTTGTGTATGCATTGGAAAAGAAAGGCGTACCCGTACCGGGGGATGAGATTTTAACACTCTTTATCGGACCACCGATTGTTGACTCTTTGCGTGAACACTGCGGTATGACTGATGCAGAAGCTGAAGAAACATACGGTTATTTCAAGGAACGTTATGAAACCATCGGTAAATTTGAAAACCGTGTGTACGAAGATGTAGAACGCATGTTGGTTACTTTACGTCAAACAAATACCTATGTGGCTGTTGCAACGGCTAAACCTCAACATTTAGCTGACGAAGTTATAGCCCATTTTGGTCTTACCAAGTACTTTGAAGTTATTAAAGGGGCCGACTCCTCTCGTGGCATTACCCATAAAGACGATGTCTTAAAAGAAGCATTGGCTGCTATGGCTGAGATTTCCTCTAATCGCACTAAAAAAGACATCACCGGTTGGTACATGGTAGGCGACCGCAAGTATGATATGGAAGCGGCTAAGAAGTTCGGTTGTCGTGCTGTAGCTGTTACTTACGGATATGGTTCTCGTGAGGAATTGGAAAATTCCGGCGCCGATTACCTTTGTGATACACCAGCCGATGTTATCTTAAATATCGCTGTAGATACATTGTTATAATAATACTACTATAATACTATGGCCATAGTATTCAATTAATCGAATATAATAATAGAGGCTATCCCGCGTATTACGTGTTAAATAAACACCTAATATAGGGGATAGCCTTTTTAGTTGAAATATGCGAATTTAAGAATTTCTTATTCACGAGGTTGAGGATCTCGCTTTTTGGCAATGACATTGAATACTTTTTTACCGGTACTTTTTAATAATTTAGAACCGGTTTTCTTTAAACTCATACGAGTACGTGTCACACGTCCCATAGCCGATAAGGATGATTTTTTACGAGGTTTCATATCACGGATAGAACCAAAGTCGCCACGATTGATGCTGGTTGCTTTAACACGTTCGGCACCGAAAGATTGTTTTAACACTCGCATGATCAGTGTAGCCTGTAACGGTAAGTCAAAAGTATAAATATCTACGGCTACATAACCCATATCAGGATAGGCATGTACTGCGATATGACAATGTGGCGAAACGGCAAATAATACCACTTCATTATCCAAGACGTGACAACTGATTTCGTCAATCGGTTGTTGAGCTGCTTCGAGTGCATTTGTGACACTCTCCTGAATAATGAGTGGGGAGTTTACGACATCTTCCAAACAAGTATATAAATCTATTAATAAATGAGTTCCTATTGCGTTGGACATACTTACACCTTCCTTACTACGAGTATCGTCATATATATTGTATCATATAATATATTTTTTTAATTAATCTATTAGGGTCTGGAATTTCTGATTTAGTGGGTCACTGTAAGAGGAAAGACCATCTGCAGTGAAGATAATTTCTTACTATGACCATAAGTTCAATTGTTTTATGAGTTTTAAGTATTCTAATATCATTTAATTATACCTTGAAACAGGGTAGCTTGTAAAATGATAAAAGTAAAATCAAGGTAAGCAGAGAGGAAATTCTTTGTGATATTGAGAAAAACTATTATTTATATTTATAATGAGTTTAATGAATTATAGACACGTAAAATATAAAATTTATTCATTTCGTGGAATAGTTTTTACATTGAACATTTTAACTTTTCCGTTGTACATAGGATTTTAAAAGACTTAATTTAATATGAGTATTGGTTATACCTATATGGTTGATTTACATGATATGAGCGGTATGCTATTCTAAATCTATATGAAGTCGTACAGTAGTACCGAGTGGCACAATACGATGTGGGAGGTCCTAAAATGAGCTTACAGTTGAAGAGAGATTATGACACGTTTGTATTAGAAGCAAAGAAGATTTCATCGGATCGAGTGTTTACAGATTTTTTACTTTGCTATGCGTACGGTATTGACGCATCCTGCTACAGTTATTTGCCTAAAGTAGTAGTAAAAGCAAATACGGAAGCGGAAGTAGTTCAATTAGTATTATTGGCTAACCGTTGCGGTACACCGGTAACATTCCGTGCTGCCGGCAGTTCTTTATCCGGTCAGTCATCTTCCGAAGATGTATTGATTGTTGCCAATGATGGGTTTAAATTTGTGCAGGTGCTTGAAAACGGCAATGCCATTCGTTTGGCTTGCGGTGTAATCGGTGCCGATGCGAATGAAGCTTTAAAACCTTACGGTAAAAAAATCGGTCCTGATCCTGCTACCATTACAACTGCTTTGGTAGGCGGTATTTTTAACAATAACTCCAGCGGTATGTGCTGCGGTACGGTTGAAAACTCTTACAAAACAGTTCGTTCCATGCGTGTAGTATTGGCTGACGGTACAATTCTTGATACAGGCAATCCTCAAAGCGTTAAAGAATTTATGGCCAGTCACAGCAAATTGGTAGATGATGTACTAAATTTGCGCAGTGAAATCATGACCGACAGCGAATTAGTAGATTTAATTCGTCGTAAATATAAAATTAAAAATACTACCGGTTACGGTATTAACTCTTTGGTTGATTTCGAAGATATCGTAGATATTTTAAACCATATCTTTATCGGCAGTGAAGGGACCCTCGGCTTCGTAAGTGAAGTTGTGTACAACTGCGTTGATGACGCTAAATACAAAGGTTGCGGTCTTTTATTCTTCGCTAAATTAAACGATGCATCCCATGCCGTAGTTGCTTTGGCCAATATGTCCCGCGATAAAGTCGTGGCTGCTGAAATGATGGACTATTTAAGTCTTAAGAGTGTACAGCAATTACCGGAAGTTCCATCCTTTGTACATGGTGTACCGGAAGGGACCAGCTGTATTTTATTCCAATCCGAAAGCAATGACGAAGCTACTTTAGACGCTAATTTGGAATATATTAAGGATCAATTAAAAGATATTCCGACGGTTATTCCAAGCTTGTACTCTAAAGACGCCAAAGAATATGATGCATGGTGGATAATTCGTAAAGGTTTGTTACCGATTGCTGCCGGCTTACGTCGTCCGGGTACTACTGTTATTACCGAAGATGTTTGCTTTAAAATTGAAGATTTCACCGACGGTATCGAAATGATTACGGAATTGTTTAAAAAATATGATTTCGAAGACAGCGGTATTATTTTCGGTCATGCTTTGAGCGGCAACGTTCACTTTATTATTACACCTAACTTTAACGAACAACGTGAAATGGATAACTTCTCCGGTCTCGTTAAAGAAATGGCTGAACGTGTAGCCGGGGTAGAAGGTTCCATTAAAGCAGAACATGGTACAGGTCGTATGGTTGCTCCGTTTGTTGAATTGGAATGGGGCAAAAAAGCTTATGCCGTTAACCGTCGTATTAAAGAAATCTTTGACCCTCAACGCTTATTAAATCCTGATGTTATGATCACGGATGATCCGGATATTTACAAAAAGAATTTAAAAGCTATGAGCGATATCGATCCGTTATACAATATGTGTATGGAATGCGGTTTCTGTGAACGTAACTGCCCGAGCCGTAACTTAACATTGACTCCACGCCAACGTATTTCCTTGCTTCGTGAAGAACAGCGTTTACTCAAAGAAGGCAATACAGTAATGGCTGAAGAACTCAAAAAAGGCTACGAATATTACGGTGTTGACACTTGTGCCGCTTGCTCCATGTGTTCCATGCTTTGTCCTTTAGGTATTGACACAGCTCAAATTGCGATTTCTATGCGCAAAATTAATCCGAAGGGTCGCGGTTTGGCACATGCTATTTATAACAACTTCAGTACTACTTTGAAAGCAGCTAAGGTAGGGGCCACCTTGGGTGGTGTAGCCGGTAAAGTAGCTACGAAGACCTTATTGGCTAAAATTTCCGAAGATGCTCATGAATTAACCGGTTTGACACCATATGTACCGACAACTATGCCGAAAGCCAATACATATAAATTGACGAATAAACGTAATCCGGCATATCAGAAAAATGTAGTATACTTCAGTACTTGTGCTAACCGTGCATTCCGTCAGAATCAAGGTTATGCCGATACTCGCAGTTTACAACAAGTATTCGAAAGTTTGTGCGATAAAGCAGGGTACAATGTGATTTATCCGCCTCATATTGAAAACTTATGTTGCGGCTTAAGTTTTGAAAATTATGAAGAAATCGACAAACAAGCTTTGGCTGATTTAACCGAAGCATTGACTAAAGCCAGTGAAGGCGGCGTTTATCCGATTGTTATCGACCATTCCGCATGCTTCAATCATGCATTTAAACATATTAAAGGCTTGAAGATTCTTGATATTTCCGAGTTCTTGTATACAATTTTACCTGATTTGCATGTAACGAAATGCGATGAATCGGTAATCGTTCATAAACAGTGTAAGATTAAGACTTTGAATAAAGGCGATTATATTGAAAACTTGGCTCGTGCATGTACCGATAAAGTATTTAATATCAAATCCTTTGCATGTTGCGGTTTTGCCGGTCAAAAAGGTTTCTTCACACCGGAACTCAATAAATCTTCAACTAAATACTTAGCCGAAGAAATTAAAAACTTAGGTTGTACATTAGGTGTAAGTTCCAGTTCAACTTGTGAAACCGGTCTTGGTGAAAACGGCGGTATTCCATTTGTAAGCATTGCATACTTGTTAGACCGTTGTTCTACAAGAAAATAATTTACTGTAAATACTATACGTAAATAATGATGTTTGTGTATGGGTGAATATAGTAACTCATACACATGTATCATTAACTTGTTAAAAGCGTCTTAGACGGACGGCTATTGAACTAAATAGAGTGATATGATATAATTACTTCCGATAACGATATATTATCGGAAGTAATTTTTTATACAAAAATCCCCCTAATTAAGCCCTAATCAGTGTTTGGGCTGTTTCTTCGGGCTTTCATACTTATTCTGTCTTTATGGAATCAATGGTATTCCATACTCTAAGTTTGACTATGTTATAATCATCTGACTAATCATACATTAGCTATATGTCAGCTAAGCTCATTTATATAAGGAGTGTTCTATATGCCGTCTAACAAGCATTTTTATCTGCGTGACAACGAAATACTCATGGCCAGCAGCAAACTCTCGGATAAAGCTAAATTAAGCATTTTATCCTCTAAATCAAATAATACGGTTGATGCTTATGAGTCTGACTGGGATGATTTTGTATATTGGTGTGAATCGCGCCATGTAGATTTTTTCCCGGCTACTCCGGAAACTATTGTCAATTATATTAACGATTTAGCCGATCACGCCAAAGCTAATACCATATCAAGACGCATCAGTGCCATTTCCGAAAATTTTAATGCCTCCGGTATGGCCGATAATCCTTGTAAATCTTCGCTGGTTAGTTCAGCTTTGCGTGGCATTCGTCGTCTTAAAGGGACTTATCAACAAGGTAAAACCCCTATCCTTTTAGAAGATTTGGAAGATATCTTTGATGAGATGGCTAAGCTTAATTTGCCGGAGATTCAATTATTACGTGATAAGGCTATACTGTTGATTGGGTTTATGGGTGCTTTTCGACGCAGTGAAATCAGTGCCTTGATGGTCGAAGACTTAACTTTCTCACCGCAGGGTTTAGAAATTTTTGTACGATCCTCAAAAGCTGACCAAGAAGGCCAAGGCGCGGTTGTAGCTATCCCTTATATAGAAAACGCCGAATTTTGCGCTGTAAGGGCCGTTAAGGCATGGCTCCGGTATACTGGTATTAAAAGTGGCCCAATTTTCAGAGGTTTTACGAAGAAAATGGACATCCGTAAAACGGCTTTGAGTGATAAAAGTATTGCCGACATCGTAAAGAAATATGTTGAGCTTATCGGTCTTGATCCGGCAATGTACGGTGCACACAGTTTACGACACGGTTTTGCCACGACGGCTGCATCGTTTGGTGTTGAAGAACGTAACATTATGCGTCAGACTCGTCATCACAGTGTGAATATGGTACGTCGCTATATTAACGAAGCCAATAAATTTGTCGACAATCCGATCAGTACTATATTCGGTAGCAGACGAAAATAAGCTCTGCAAGTATAAGGACTATGAGCTATATCTTCAAATACAGTTATATATTCAAAGTGCCGTTTACATTCATGACAGGTAAATTGGTTAAAATCCCTTTAAATCAATTATCGAACAAAAAGAGCTATCCAGCCGCCGGATAGCTCCTTTTTATATATATTAAATTGTCAACAAAATTAGTGGCTTGGAAAATTCTGTTCGATATTATTATTACGAACAAATTATTCATTCTGAGCCAGGTATTCAGTAAACAGCTTAGCATTCTTTGTTTTAACGGTAGGTATTTTAAGTGTACGTCCCGGTTCTAAGTTGGCTGTTTCATCCAATTTATTTAATGTGCTTACGGCGTGAACCATTTCACGTACATCTATATGATCATTCGTATACTGTGAAGCAAGACCCCAAACGGTATCACCGGTTTTCACAGTTACGGTGCGGACATTTTGCATATCTAACTCAATGCTTGGCGTATTCATAAAATAACTTACAGTTAAAGTTAAGAACATACTGAAAACAATTAAAAAATCGCGTTTCATAACTATCACCTCATTGAACTGTACTTTCGACTTTGTATTTAAACGAACATTACTAACGGTATATATGTTTGTTTACATGCTTAGTATATCACGCGAATAAATGTTCGGTCAAGTGAAAATCGAACTTTTATTTGACAATATTTGTAAATACGTTCTATAATAACATTGAGATAGTTTATGTACGCCATTTTATAAATTATATTTAATAAGTAAATTGCAATATGAAATTGAACACTTTTAAAAACCCAGTAACTTATTAACTTCTTCAATGAATACTTCTTGTGGTGTCCGGTAATTTAGAATTTTGCGTGGCAGTGCATTACACCAATTGGTAGCACGTCGAAGAGTTACTTCTGAAACATCACGAATGGCAGTTCCTTTGGGAATAATACGGCGTAATAAACCGTTGTGCCGTTCATTAGAACCACGTTCCCAAGCTGCATATGGATGAGCAAAA